>SAMEA3387494__coassemble_1806_pt1 | contig 67610 bp, 71 predicted proteins | sample SAMEA3387494__metabat2_low_PE_002 | metagenome-assembled genome bin SAMEA3387494 (sample SAMEA3387494) | Felis catus | biome: Faeces | place: United Kingdom | collected 2012
CCGTTCCACCCTCTCCCAGAAAAACAAGTGGCTGGACGACGAGGGCAGGATTTATATTATCTATCCCATCGCGGAGATAGCAGAAATACTGGATAAAGGCAGCACCACCATCAAGGGGGCGCTTAATGAACTGGACACGGCGGGGCTGTTGGAACGGGAACGGGGCGGCTTCTCCGCACCGAACCGGCTTTATGTCAAAGTACCGCCAGTGCCACAGGTACAGTTTTCAGACCAACTGATGGCCGGAAGTCCGCCCCTCATAGAGCCGGAAAACCGTCCTACTGATGGTCAGAAAACCGACCTTATGATGGTCGGAAAACCGTCCCCTAACCAAACTACTATAAACAACCTTACAGAGAGCCAAACAAAGGGAGTGAGTGGGGGCCGTCCGCGCCCTATGGCCGATATGGAAATATTTTTCTGTCACAGACCGAATACGACGAGTTGCAGGCAGAGTACCCTGACAGGCTGGAACGGTTCATCGAGGAAATGAGCCGCTACCTTGCCGCCAACGGGAAAAGCTACCAGAACTATGCCGCCGCCCTGCAAGCCGAACTGGACAAGTCACAGGCAGCTACCGTCAACGCCGAGAAATTTATGGGCATTGTCCGCAAGCACCTTGCCTTTGAAGAACTGACCCCCACTCTCTTGCGGGAAATGATCGAGAAAATTGTGGTGCATGAGTGCAGCTATGATGAGAACGGCACCCGCAGGCAGGACATTGAGATTTATTACAGCTTTGTCGGCAAGATTGACTTGCCCGAATAACCGCCCGACCTATCCGACACAATGGCCAAGTGTCGGATAGGAACGGCAAAATTTTTTGCACTTCTATTGCTTCTTTATCACACATAAGCAAACGTTCCAGGATTATCATTCCTAGAATCATTAACACCAATCTTTACTACAGCGAACTATGGCTGTATGAACTTCATGGCTATTGCTATCTGTATTCTTGTCACAATGCATTTTGCTGAAAATATTGGCCACGCAAATGACAAGACGGTGCCGACAGTAGCTCTTGCTTCATTTGTCATATTAATTAATACATCTAGAGAAGAAGCATAAAAACAAACCTTTTTTATTTTATCTTGATTCTTGTGTAATATTCTTTTTCATCTTCATGATGAATATATGCGCCATTCTTTAACATTACATGTAAAGATGCAGGATTCGTTTTCGCACAGGACATGTAGATTTCATCTTCCTGAAGATTACCTTTAACAAGATCAATCAACAACTTCAAGCCTTTTTCTCCATATTCTTTTCCACGATACTCCTTCAAAATACAATAGCCAATATGGCCAGGCCCATTCATAAGAAAGTCATTTAAATAATGTCTGAAATGAAACAGCCCAACAATGACATCCCCATCCCATAAGAAATAATTCGTATCTGGAACAAATCCATCTTTCAAATCAATTCCTTTTGCATGATTAATAAAAGAAGGCAGGATCTGTTCTTTAAATTCTTCAAAAGAACAGTTTTCATATTCATTTGTAAACCCATTTTCATCCGAAGGAATACGTGTAATCACTTCATATTCCTTTTGTATATCACCAATATTTGCTTTCTTGAGATATAACATTAAAGCTCCTGATCCTGTGCAAAAGTACCAGGCATAACTTCTGTATTATCTTTCACTGTTGTTTTTCCATACAAATATGTATTTGGATGAACAATGACATCATGCCCAAATCTAACTTCCGGGCCAATATATGTATTGTCTGGATCAATAATATTAACACCTTCCTTCATCCAGTGAAGATTAATACGGTGCTGAAGATACGCATTTGCTTCTGCCTGCGCAACACAATCATTGATACCTTCCACTTCTCTCCAGTCATCACAATGAATAGCGATCACTTTCTTGCCAAGATTCTGTAAGATTTCTACTAAATCAGTCAAATAATATTCATGTTGTGCATTTTCATTCTTGATCAGTTTTAAGCCTTCAAATAAAGATTCAGTTTTAAAAGCATAGATACCTGTATTGATTTCTCTCACGTTTCTCTCTTCTTCATTTGCATCTTTAAATTCAACGATTTTTTCAACCGTGCCATCTTCTCTACGAATGACTCTGCCATAGGCACCATTATCATCAGGCACTGCAGTCAATACTGCCATATCAGCATCTCCTAATTCCTCATACATCTTTGCATATGTTTCACTTCTAACACAAGGACAGTCACCAGAAGCAACCACTGTAATACCACTTTCATTTTCAAGTTGTCTAGCCTGCATGACTGCGTGTCCTGTACCAAGCTGTGGTTCCTGCACCGCAAATTCACACTGACCAGCCAATTCTTTTTCAACCAGTTCATGTTGGTAGCCAACAACAGTTACAATTCTTTCAGCACCTGCTTCTTTTAAAGAACGAATTACCATAGATGCCATTGGTTCATTTAAAATCTTATGTAATACCTTTGGCAGAACAGACTTCATTCTCGTGCCTTTTCCACCAGCCATAATAATTGCATTTCTCATATTCTATCTCCCCATTCTAGAATCAACGATTCTTGTTCTTCTGACGAAGTACTTTTCTTTCTTCAAATCATTCATTGTATCTTCAATCAATTGTCGATCTTTTGTAATACCAAATACAGTAGAACCACTGCCTGACATCAAAACACCGTCAAATCCACGTTTTGTCAGTTCTTCTTTTACGTTGCGAATATCTTCTACAAGCTGAATGGCAGCTGGTTCTAAGCTATTCCCCAAAGAAGAAATAATACCTTCATAGTCAGAGCACATCAATGCATCTCTCATTTTCATACAGTCAGGATGGATTGGTTCTGTGCTATCTACGATTTCAAATGCTTCTTTTGTAGATACACCTTTTCTTGGTTTTACAAGCAGAATATCAAAATCTGTAGTACAAGAAAATGGATTAATAATTTCTCCAATTCCTTCAACATATGCTGGTTTATTAATCAGACAGAACGGAACATCTGCACCAACTTCTTTTCCAACTGAAATCATATCTTCTTCACTCATATTCAAGTTCAACATACGATTGATCATACGAATTGCGGCTGCCGCATCCGCACTGCCGCCTGCTAAACCCGCACGTGTAGGAATATGCTTTTGAAGAATACATTCAAATTCCATCTGGAAACCATATCTTTGCTTCATCACATTGATTGCTTTAATAATCGTATTCTTATCATTTACTGGTAAATATGCACGATTCAAAGATAGTGTTGTTTCAAATGCAGGTTTCATCTCTAGTAAATCGTAGAAATCAATTGGTACCATGATCATCTTCAAATCATGATAGCCATCCTCTCTTTTTCCAGCTACATCTAAACACAAATTGATTTTTGCATATGCTCTTTCTTTCATAAAGTTGCCTCATACAGTTTCTTTAATGTATCTACATCTAATTCCTGTGCTCTAACACCAGCATCAATCCCAGCCTTTTCTAAAGCCAGCTTTGTTTTTTCACTATCCTTCAGATATTCTTTTAAATTATTATAGATTGTTTTTCTTCTTTGCTTAAAACATGCTCTAACAAATGTAAAGAAATCCACAAGATTTAAAGATGTATCAATATCCTCTTTTCTAGAAAATTGAATAATCACACTATCCACTTTAGGAGAAGGATTAAAGCTTCTGCCAGGAACTGTAAACAATTTCTTTACATCATATAGATATTGTCCTTCCACACTCAAAGCACCATATTCACTATCGTTAGGTTTCGCAATAAAACGATCACCAACTTCTTTCTGCATCATCACAGTAATATAAGGAATATCATGTCCTTCATCAAAGATCTTAAACAGTACTGGAGAAGTAATGTAATATGGAAGATTCGCACAAACAGTAACCTGACCATATTGTTCCTTCAATTCTTTTATTTTTGTAGAAATATCTGCCTGCAGGAAATCCTGCAAGATAATTTCAACATTATCATATGCTGATAATGTATCCGCTAAGATTGGTGGTAAAGATTCATCAATTTCATACGCTACAACATGTTGAGAATGAATCGCAAGCTGTTCCGTTAAAGAGCCAATGCCAGGGCCAATTTCAATCACTGCACCTTCACAATGTGCAGCTAATGCACAACGTTCTACAATGATTGGATCCACTAGAAAATTCTGCCCAAAACCTTTCTTTGCATGGATGCCATATTTCTCTAGGATTTCTTTTGTACGTGATGGGGTTGAAATAAATTTATTCATGAATGGATCACCTTATATAATTCTTCTTTTGTTATTTTTGAAAAGTTGATTCTTCGTAGCATTGTTTTCGCATTTCCACTTCCAATATGAAAATGTTCACCGATAACATCTCTTAATGCCGAACTATTATCACTGCCAGATAAGCCAAGTTCAATCATGTCATTCATTGTCAATTGACAACAATCATCTTCATCAAATGAAACAACATTCTCTAATGCTTCTTTTAATATTTCATAAGTTGCGTGTTCAACACCAACTTTCTTATCTGTTCGTGCATCTTTTTTCATCACAAATGCATTCTTGCATCCTTCTACACTCTGATTTACCGCATGACGAATACGGTTTCCAGGAGAATCCGGATCTGTGAATACAATGACACCTCTTGTTTTCTTTGCTTCTATAATACGATCAATGACATCTTGTCCAAGACTCGTTCCACCTGTTTCAATCGTATCACAGTCAAAATATTTACGCAGACGTTCCGTATCATGTCTGCCTTCTACAACAATCACTTCTTTGATCTTCTTCATTGACATTTCAAATACCTCTTCCAATTCTCTAAGATCGTAGAAGCCATATGTTCAACACTCACATTTCTAACATCCGCCATTTTCTGAACAATATATGGAATATTCGATGGTTCATTCTTTGTACCTCTTACAGGTACAGGTGCCATATATGGACAATCCGTTTCACTCAGCAAATACTTTTCATCAATTGTTTCGACAACTTCAACGGAATGTCTTGCATTCTTAAATGTCAACGCTCCACCTAATGCGATGTAATAGCCAAGTTTTGTAAACTCTTTTGCCATTTCCTTTGTTCCCGGAAAGCAATGCAGTAAACCTGGTACTTGATGTTCCTTCAAGATATCAAATGTATCCTGGATCGCATCTCTAGAATGCACCGCAATTGGTTTATGCAAAGTTCTGGCAAGTTCAATCTGGCGAATAAACAATTCTCTTTGTTTCTTTCTTGCTTCTTCATCTTTGACCCAATGATATTCCAGGCCAATTTCACCAATGACAGATATTTCCTCTCTGGAAGCAATTTTCACAAAATCATTCCAGTCTTCTTCCGTCACTTTTTCTGCATCTTCAGGGAATATCCCTGTTGCAATCGTAATATGTTCTGGATCTCTTTTACGAAATTCAATTGCACGTATTGCTTCCTGCTTTGTCAATGTAATGATCATGATGTAATCGATATGCTTTTGTTTACATCTGTGCATAACATCTTCAAGATCTTCGCTGTAGTCATCACTCATTAAATGCGCGTGTGAATCTAAATAAATGATATTTTCCATATTACTTACCCAAACAAAATCTAGAAAAGATTTCATCTAACAGATCTTCTTTTCCAGCTTTCCCTGTAATTTCTTTTAACGAAGTCCATGCGTTCTCTAAATCAATCGTCACAAGATCCAATTCCATACCATCTTCCAATGTACGAATCGCATTCTTCATACTTTGTTCCGCCTGGATTGCTAGACCAATCTGTCTTTCATTATTCAATGTATCACTGGAAGCAAGATACAATTCTTTTTCATATTTCTCTTTGATTGCATTCGTTAGTGCTTCTACATCACCATTGATTGCTGAAATAGAAATACCATCATGTTGAATTGCCTTATCATTCTTATTGTATACAACAATACGATTCTTATTCTTCGTCATTTCTAACAGCTTATGATCTTCATCTGTCAAAGCTTCACTGCCATCAATGACCACAATGACAAGTTCTGCCTTTTCTAATGCCTGTAAAGATTTATCAATGCCAATCTTTTCTACAATATCATTTGATTCATGGATACCTGCAGTATCAATCAAATTCAAAGTGATTCCATCTAAGCGTACAGTCCCTTCAACAATATCTCTTGTTGTACCCGCAATATCCGTGACAATTGCCTTATCTTCTTCAAGCAAAGCATTCAATAAAGAAGATTTCCCAACATTTGGTCGGCCTAAAATAACAGTATCAATTCCTTCACGGATATTCACTGCTTTCGTAGCTTCATCAATCAGTTTCTGAATATCTTTCAGCCATGTCTTTGCTTTTGGCAGAATCTCATTTTCTGTTAACTGATGCACATCATCATATTCCGGATAATCAATATTCACTTCAATATTAGAAATGATTTGCGTCAGATCTTCTTCTAATGGTTTCAATATTTTAGAAACAGATCCTTTCAAAGAATGCATTGCACTCTTCGCATTCACTTCATCTGTCGCATTAATTAAATCATTAACTCCTTCTGCCTGAGAAAGATCCATCTTTCCATTCAAGAATGCACGTTCTGTAAATTCACCACGACGGGCTAGTCTAGCACCTTTTCCTAAGCATAAAGACAAAATCTTTCTTGTGATAAATAGACCACCATGGCATCCAATTTCAACAACATCTTCTCCTGTATAAGATTTTGGTGCTCTAAAAATAGATACAAGTACTTCATCAACAACTTCATTGTCCTCATGTACTGTACCAAATGTAATCGTATATCCTTCTTTTTTACTTAAATCTTTATTGATTAATTCAGACGCAATCAAAATAGCTTCTTCTCCAGAAATACGGATGATAGAAACTGCACCTGTAGCGTTAGCTGTAGCGATTGCGGCAATCGTATCGTTCATCATATTCATATCGCTTCAAGTTTATCACAATTATTGTGATATCTCATTTCCTTTTCATGTTAATATATCCACATGAAACAAGAAATTAAACAAGCATTCAATGAACAAGGATATTCTTTCCTTCTTCCAATCCAGGAAAAAGCAATTCCTCAAATATTATCTCGTAAAAATCTATTTATCCAGGCAGCAACTGGTTCCGGCAAAACACTTGCCTATCTTTTACCCGCATTAGAAATTGCTGATGCTGCAAGTAATGATACACAGATATTAATTATTACTCCAACAAGAGAACTTGCTTTACAGGTAAGTGAAGTCGCAAAAAATATAGCAAATTATTCAAAGCATCACATTGTAACTGTCATTGGTGGATTAGACATTCATAAACAGGAAAATGCATTACGTCATCGGCCAACAATCATTATTGGTACACCTGGCAGATTAATGGATCTCTATTCACAAAAGAAGATTGATTTATCTCACTTATTACTTTGCGTCGTAGATGAAGTAGATATGGTCATTTCTACAGGACAGAGAAAAGAAACAGAATATCTTCTTCAACATACAGACACACAGCTTGTCTGTACTTCTGCCACAAAGAATGACCTCATTACTTCTTTCTTTCCAGAAGAATATGAAGAAATCATTCAAGATGACTCTCATGTTAACAAAAACATTGATACATACTACATCAAGACAGAAGATCGAAAGCACTCATTATTACGCTTATTAAAGTCTGCACCGATTGAACAATCCATTATCTTTGTGAATTATAAAAATGATGCGAATGAACTTGCAGACTGGCTGAAGAAAAAAGATATTCTTGTATCTTCCTTTTCATCATTCTACGAAGAACGAGAACGCATCAGAATATTAAACGGATTTAAAAATGGAAAGTATCGTGTACTTGTTGCTACGGATGCTGCTGCTAGAGGATTAGACTTATATGATGTCTCTCATATCATTCATTATGATATTCCATTAGATGCAGATACATTTATTCATCGCTCTGGAAGAAGCGGTCATCAGGGAAATCACGGAACAACGATTACACTGATTAGAAATAAAGATTTAGAAAATGAAGTTACACAATATATTTTAGAACATTCGTCTGTTTATAATCCTGATCAGAAGTATGAAACAGATCTATCCACTCCAATGCAGAAAGAAGAAAAGAAATCTTCTACACTAACCATTCAGATCCAGGCTGGAAGAAAAGATAAGCTGCGTCCAAAAGATATCATTGGAGCCCTTTGTACAAAGCTTCCATTTGAAAAGATTGGAACACTTGAGATACAGGATTCTTATTCTACAGTTACAATCTTGGATTCCAATATAAAAATCATTGATGCATTAAATGGATTATCCATCAAAGGCAAAAAAAGAAAGATCAAAAAATATTAGCAAAAAATTTATTCGACTAATCTACAATCGTGTGATTGCAGATTAGCCATTTTTGTGAATAAGCAAAATAATAAGATATAATAAATGAGCCAAAGAAAGTTAATGTCTAAGCAGATAAATCCATATCTGGATTTTGTGCTTGGTTTAGATGCAACACAGTTTGATTTGCTGTGCGACGCTATAAATCAGCGGAAAGATAGAGAAAGATATGGTGCTATTTCTTTTGAAGAAGCTGCTCTTAATTATGGCCGAAAACCGATATGTCCAAAGTGTTACTCCGATAAGTATCATGCAGATGGCTCTGGCAAAGCGGTATAGGTGTGAAAACTGTGAATGCAGTTATACATTACTGTCTGATTCCATATTTAATTCTTCAAAAATATCATCCCACAAGTTGATGAGCTATATTCAGCTCATGAGTTTTAATGTACCTCTAGAATTGATATGTGAAGTATTGGATATAGCCAGCAATACTGCAGAACTATGGAGAAAAAAGATATTTTCAACTGTAGACAATTACCAGGATCATCTCAGGCTGTACAATCGTGTATGGATCGATGAAACGTACATAGAAGATTATCAAGTGTTGGAATCAAATAATAACGAAAAGCATCCAAGAGGACTGTCGAAAACTAAGATATGCATCGTAGTAGCTATTGATTCCAGTAAGAATATGCTGGCAATTATTTGCGGTCATGAAAAACCAAGTTCTAAAAGAGTATATGCAGCTTTGAAAGATCATATAAGACCAGGATCAACAATAATACATGATGGAGATAATTCGCATAAATATCTTATTGATGCACTCAGTCTGAAATCAGAAGTATATATAGACAACACAAAAGACAGTGAATACATAAAGAATATGGCAATGATCAATAATATGTGCAGCTGATTGAAAAGATATATCTGGAGGTTTATAGGAATGGAAGTAGAAAACTTGCAATCTTATTTAAATTGGTTCATATATCTGCATCGATGTAAAAGTGATAATGAAAAATGGCCGAAATCTAATAGAATTCTGCGCCATTTAGTTCTTGAAAGAGTTAGATTTAAGCGTAAATAAGCTCTTTGTCAACCACACGATTGTAGATTAGCCGAAAATTTATTACAAAATATATATTTGCTGATTATAAATGTAGAACTTGAAAAAAAAGAAAAATTTGCTATATTGTAGTTGGCTATGAAAGCTATTAAGCCACGTGTAAAAAAAGGGAACTGCTGGAACAGTTCCCTTTTTCAATACCTAGGCTGATCGATTATTTTTTTCGACTCCATCCAGCCATTTACAGATATAGTACGAAATAACACCTGCTACGACGGAGCTTATGAAAGCTATTAGATACTCCACGTGTACTCACCTCCTTTCCAGAGGTCGGGAGGAAGCCGACTCAATAATGATATCAGAAAGAAGATCACAGGTCCTATGAATAGAGAATGTAATCAAAGAGCCTCTTGGCATTTGATTCTTTTTTGTCCTTTTATGTTTGTTTTAGAGAGACATTCATAACAATGTTGCTCAGGAGTAAGATTCCGCTGATGCATTGATCAAGTTTCCTTTGATCATCTCTGATAAATCACTGATTTCAGGAATTAAAAAACAAATCTTATGGAAAAGCTGTTAACTTTCGCTAAAGATTTGTTTTCTTGAATTTTCAATTAATATCACTAAGAATTTATTTCTCATAACTTAATGACATTGTGAATTTCAATTCTTTTTTAGTCTTTTGGCATTTGATTAAAGTGACCACGTATTTCTTTTGTACGCACACAATTCACGAATGCTTTTGGATCAATTGCGAGAATGTTGCTGACAATTGCTTTTTCACTACTCTCATTGATTACAGAATAGATCATCTTTCTTTCATCATTCTTGTAAGAACCTTCTCCTCTGATGATCGTTGCACCATGTTGTGTAATAGCATGAATCATCTCAGAAATCTCATCTACTTTATTTGAAATAATAAACAAAGTCACCTGTGCATAATTTCGATATAACAAATGAATTGTCTGTGTTGATACATATTGGTATATAATAGAATACAATGCTTTATCCCATCCAAATAAGACACCTGCCGTAATCAAGATTACCGCATTCAATCCAAGAACAAGATTAAATCCATCCACATTATATCTAGATGAAAGAAAGATTGAGATAAAATCTGTTCCTCCTGTTGTTGTATCCACCATCAAACATAAAGATATCGCTAGTCCATTCAACATTCCGCCAAATACACTGATCAATAAAATATCTGAAGTTAATGTATACTTTGGAATCATATCTACAAGTACACTGTTTAATAGAATCATAAACAGAGAAAACAATGTAAATTTTTTACCAATATATTTAAATCCGATATATACAGGTAATGCATTCCAGAATACATTTACAAATGTATAGCTGATTTCAATGTTGAAAAACTTTTGAAGAATTGCCTGTGTAAGAATGGTCAATCCCGTTGCACCGCCTGGATACAGCCCACCATTTCTTACCATAATTTTTATGTTCAGCGACATAATAATTGCCGCAATCACTACCATAAATGGTCTTAAATATTGTATTCGTTTTTGTTCTTTAAATGTCATAGATACCTCACCGCACGACCTATTGTAACGCTTATTTCAAGCAGTTCCACTTAAAAAAGCAGATGTTTCCATCTACTTGTCTTCAAATCCAACAATTGGGATCTGTGTTGTGTCTTCTCTTTTTGGAAATTCCACATCTACCACTCTGGCAACTTCAATGTTGTCTCTCATTAAACCATTAATTAATACCATATGCGCTGGTAATGAATCCCCTTGAAAATCTTCTGGATTTCCAATATATCCAGCATGAACAGATCCATCATCCAATGTCACCTGTATAAATTTCTGAATCAAAGCTTTCATCAGTTCTGCATTTGTCATTGTCATGTTTTATACCTGTACGCCTGCGCCTAATTCCTGCAGGGAACCATTTCCTTTCGCTTCTATTCCTTTAACAATAATGGAAGGATTTTTTCTTTTTAAATATGCCACAAATCTTTGTGCTTCTTCTTTTGAAATTGTTGTCATTGGTACAATTTCATCTTTTACAGATAGTTCTAATACCTGTTTTCCTTTTTCTTCATTTAGAAGTACTACTTTACTTACGGTGCTGCTTTTAACTTCACGAATATCCAATCCTTTTGCACAAAGCATACGATCTTCTAAGATCCATGAGCGATCAACGACACCACCCTTTTCATATTCTACTAAATCTTTCACTTGCTTCAATTGCTTTAAAACATGCAGCTTATCTTTATAATAGAAAGCTAACACACAAGCTAACAATATAATAAATATGAACATCAATGTATGAAATACAGCCAGTTTTTTTCTTGTTTCAATAAATGCAGTTATAAATATCAGCATTGGAATCCCAAACATAAAGAATGCATATTTCATACTGATCAATCCATAATAAAATCTTTTTATCATGTATCTATTTTATCACATAAGTCTAGTATTCATCGTGCTTTAAAATGTTTTCTGAAAGAAATTTATTCTTTTCATATCAAAAATAGTGACTATAATAGTTCACGTATGAAAATTAAACAGATATCAGAAACATTTCTACTCGCTATGATCATCACATTTTCTGGTGGTCTACAAGATGCATATACTTATTTCGCTAGAAATAAAGTATTTGCGAATGCTCAAACAGGAAACATCGTTTTAATGGCATCTAAACTGTCTGATGGACAATATGCTGATGCTATCCGTTACGTATTTCCTCTCCTGTCATTTGCATTAGGCATCTTTGTTGCGGAACAAATCCAGGGATACTATAAAGAAGCAAAGAAGTTACATTGGAGGCAGACAATCTTAATCTTGGAAATTATTTCTTTATTTGTATCAGGATTTTTCAATGAAAACGGAAATCTTTATGCGAATTGTCTTGTATCTTTTTCTTGTGCAATGCAGGTACAGGCATTCCGCTCCGTACATGGCTATCCATACGCAAGTACAATGTGCATTGGTAATATGAGAGCAGGTGTTTCCGCATTCTCTCATTGGATGAGAACAAAGAATGAAGAATCTTTAAAAAAGGCGCTGCATTACATTGGAATCATTATCACATTTGCATTGGGTGCTACGGTTGGATATTCTTGTATTCTTTACCTTGGTATGAAAACGATTTGGATTTCTTCAACATTATTACTGATAGGATTCTTAATGATGTTTATACGAGATACTGAAGGAAATAGATAATCTCTATTTCTTTTTTGTTATAATGATTCTAGATAACAGGAGTATCTATGAACAAATATAATGCAATCATTTATGATATCGATGGAACAATTTTAAATACGTTAAATATGAACATGTACCCACTGCTTCAAATCATCAAAGAAGAAACAGGAGAAACATGGTCATTTGATCAGGTTTTAAAGTTTGCTGCTTATCCTGGTATGAAAGTCATGGAAGAATTAAAGATAAAAAATCCAGAAGCAACATATGACAGATGGGTCAAATATGTCAATGCATATGAGGAAGGTGCAACGCTATATGATGGATTTATGGATGTATTTGAAGCATTCAAGAAAAATCATATCAAGCAGGCAATTGTATCTGCAAAAACACACAAACAGTATGAATTGGACATCTGCTCTAAAGGAATTGATCAATATATGGATACTGTTATTCTTGCAGAAGATACTACTAAGCACAAGCCAGATCCAGAGCCACTTCTAAAGTGTATTGAAAACTTAAACGTACCAAAAGAAGAAGTCATCTATATTGGAGATGCACTATCTGATCAGCAGTCATCTATCAATGCAGGTATTGATTTTGGATATGCAAAATGGGGAAGTGTTTCCACTACCCCATTACATGGTACATATACATTTGAAAGTCCAACTGATCTTCTCAAATTATTATGAGTTTTAGTTTTTCTTCGCAATCTTTGTCAATGAAAGTACTACAGCGATGATCATGATGGCACCACCAAGCATAGCTACTGATCTAGCACCAAATGCATCCATCACAAATCCTGAATACGATAATGCCAGAATACCAGAGAAACTACCATACATCGCATCAGATAAACTGTGCGCTGTATTTTTTAATGTGGAAGGAACATTTGCTTCTACGATTTCTCTTTGTGTTGGAAGCATAATTCCGTAACTCATATTTGAGAATACTGTACCAAGAATAATCATCCAAGGATTCACCGCAAAGGCTACAAGTCCCATTGTAATAAATACAGTCAGTGTCATTAAGAATAGTCTTACATATGTAGGTATCTTTTTCAGATTTCCAGAAATAAAGATAAATAATGCCTGTACCATAACGCCTAAGAATGAATCTACCCCAAGCAACCCAACATCTCCGCCAACACTCTTTAAAATAACAATCTTTAAGTTATTCACTGGTGCTATTGCTAAACCTGTAAAGAAAACGGTTACAAGCATAAACATAAAAGAACCAATGTGCAATAGATCTTTTACACTGCCACTGCCAGAATGCACCACAACATTTTCAAAAGGAACTTCTTTAATCATAAACGCAATGATCAAAACAAGGATTGCAAAAAAGAAAGTTCCAACAGGAATCATTTGATACCCAATTGCATTAATCAACATTCCCATAAATAACGCCGTAATTGCATATCCCATAGAGCCAATAGCTCTAGCTCTACCATATGCAGAAGCATCTTTATGAAAAGAACGCAACATCCACGTATCTAAGTTACTGCCTAATGGAGAAGATAAAAAACCGAACAAAGGATATAAGATTGTTGATACCCAGATATTTTTTTCTGCCATGAAATAAATAATGAAGGCAATTATGATTGTAGCGATATATTCTGGAATAAATATTTTTTTATTTGTTTTTGCTTTATCACAAATACTTCCCCAGAAGAATGCACCAATAAATGATGCACCCATAAAGCACGCAAGCATAATAGACAATACTGCATTATCCATGCCGCATGCCAATAAATACGTCGCAATAAATCCTACAAAACATGCATAAAAAGCCCAATAAAGACTATCCATGACAGCGAAACTAAAAAATGTTTTTTTACTGATTTGTTCCATGTTTTCCCTTCTTTCCTGATCACCCTTAATGCAGAAAATTATAACAACGTTTCTTACCAGGAACAACGAAAGTGCTTACATTTCTTCTGGTTTTCTTAAATAATGCACACCACTATATGCCGCCTGAACATTTTCCAAAACTATAAATGCATCTTGATCAATTGCTAATATGCTTTGTTTTACAGGATTCACTTTATCATATGGCATGATACTTACAATGACACGCATCTTTTCTTTTGTATAGCCTGTTTCTCCATGTAAAATAGAACATCCACAATCTCTTTCATGAAGAAGCATATCTTGAATTTCATCTTCTTTCTTGGAGAAAATCATGATTTTAACTTCATTGTTTTCCTTTGTCAGAATCAAATTCACCATATAAGAAGTAATAAAAATCATTACAACACCATAAATAGAGAACATCAGATTCTCAATTCTTATTTGAAACACCAATACAAATACATCAATCAAGCCCATTATTGAAGCTGTCTTGACATTAAAATACTTGTTCAGAATAACACCAATGATGTCAAATCCACCACTGCTTCCATTTCCTCTTAAAATCAAGCCACTGCCGCTGCCAAGCAAGATTCCGCCAATCAATGTACCCAGCAGCAAGTCTTCTTTTAAACAGTCCAGTACTGTAATATTCTGTGAAATCTCTAAAAAGACTGGAAATAAAATAACAGACAAAAAGGAATTCATCGCAAACTTTTTTCCAACAAAAAAGTAAGCCAATGCAAATAATATTAAATTTACTGCCAATACAAGAATACTAATGGATATTGGCAATATACCATGCAATACTTTTGCCAGACCAGAAACACCTCCAAGAGACAACCCTAGTCTTAATGCAATCGTTCCAATTCCCAAGGAACAAATCATATTACCCACAACAATAAAAAAAGTATCTTTAATTTGTTTCATACCCATTACTCCTCTCATCTATTACGTGGTACTATTATACATGAGGTAAATGTTATGGATAAAACTACATATAATTTATATTGTAAAATATTAAAATCAGAATTAAAACCAGCAATGGGATGTACAGAACCAATTGCAATTGCTTTAACTGCTGCAAAAGCAAAAAAATACATGAATGAAGAAATCACTTCTGTAGAAGTATGTGCTTCTGGAAATATCATCAAGAATGTGAAAAGTGTTATTGTTCCACATACCAATGGTTTACGTGGAATACCTGCTGCAGCTGCTGCAGGTATCGTTGCGGGTGAAGCAGAAGCTGAATTAGAAGTTCTTTCTTCAATTACAGATTCTCAACAAAAAGAAATTGTTTCATTTCTGGATCGTGTGCCTTGTTCTGTTACAAAATCAACTTCCGATTACATTTTAGATATTGCGGTAACATTACATTCAGCTAACCATACGGTCTATGCAAGAACTGCACAATACCATACAGGACTTTGCTTAATTCAGGTAGATGGCAAAACAATCTTTGAGGCTCCAATTGCGAAAACAACTTCCAGTATTTATCATTCCATTCTATCTATGGAAGGCATTGTTGAATTTGCGAATACATGCAACTTAGAAGATGTCAAAGAAATACTAGATACGCAGATTACCTACAACATGGCAATCAGTGAAGAAGGCATCACTGGAAAATATGGTGCTGCAGTTGGCAGAACATTACTTATGGCATACGGAGATTCTCTTCACAACCGTGCAAAAGCATATGCTGCTGCAGGCAGTGATGCACGTATGAATGGATGTGAATTACCTGTTGTCATTAATAGCGGTTCTGGCAACCAGGGAATTACTACTTCTGTTCCTGTGATTATCTATGCAAAAGAATTAGGTGTTTCAAAAGAAAAACTATATAGAGCATTGTTAATTGCAAATCTGACAAGCATTCATTTGAAAACTGGTATTGGCTGCTTAAGTGCATATTGTGGTGCAACAAGTGCAGGCTGTGGTGCTGGCGCTGGAATCATGTACCTCTATGGTGGAGGGCTCAATGAAATTTCTCATACAGTCGTCAACGCACTGGCAATCAATTCTGGTGTTGTTTGCGATGGTGCAAAAGCCAGCTGTGCTGCTAAGATTGCATCTGGCGTTGAAAGTGGATTGCTTGGCATGCAGATGTATAAACATGGTAAAGAATTCTACCGTGGTGATGGTATCGTTGGTGGAGGCGTTGAAGCTACAATTAAAAATGTAGGTCACCTTGCACATGACGGTATGGCAGAAACAGATAAAGAAATCATTAAAATCATGCTTGAAATGAAATAGGATCTAACCCAATCAGGTTAAATCCTATTTTTTTCAGTTTCCTTTGATAGATATTCTCAAGTGATGTTTTTCTTTTGTCAGCAGGAACTCATCATGTGTTCTTGCACCCCATGTATTATCACCAGCAATTCCCATTTGTTTTTCATTGATACTTAAAACTGTTTCATATGACTGTGGTAATTCCCACTGGTGTTTTGCATTTTCTAATACGAATGGTGAATATGGAAGTACGGAGCATTCAAACAGATTTCCTTGAATCAACAATGCATGCCTGTCTGAATGAACATTTAATTCTCTCATATCTGTACGATTACCACATTCCTGCGGGTAAAGGTATGGTGTTAGATTTTCTTTTACATTGTATGTATATTTTCCTAGCACTGCACCTTTCTTTCGATCAATATAATTTTCTTCTGGTCCATTGCCATAGTAAGATACTTCATCTAAATCTGTGTATGTCTGTAACAAGATACCAAAGACTGGCATTTCAATATGGTTTTCAAAAGCATCTAAATACATATCTACAACAATTTCACCATCTCCATAGACTTCATAGTTCATATGTAATGGATGATCTTCCATAGATGGCAATGCATATTCATAGGAAACAATACAACGATTCTCTTCTTTGACTGTGTTGATATATTTACACTTTGCATACAGACTATTCTGCAGCCACTGTCCATAGCGATAGCCATATCCATTTTCAACATCATTATTTGTTGCAGCTCTAAAGAAATTTGGTCTTACAGGCATTCTGATAAATTCATGTGAATGCACTTTATAAGACACTAAACCTTTTGATTTAGAGAAGATGACATTACAATCTTCTGCTGTAACACCTACATTTAAGTAATCTTCATTGATTGAAAGTGGTGTCCATACATGATGTTCTTCTCTTTGGTATGGATATACATATTGTTCATGTGCATATTCATGACCATCTTTTTCAAATGTTACCACAATAGAATACTCATGTTTCTCATCCACAACAAATGGATTCTCTATAGTAATACTTTCATTTGCTTCGCATGATAAATGATATATTTCCTTCTTCACTTCTTTTCCATCAGCATATAATGTCATGAACGTATCAAATTCATTTAAATTTGTAATGAGATAACGGTTTGTAATTGTAATTTCTTTTGCATTGATTTTTGTATCAATGAACTGGTAACAATATTTCACTTCCTGCAGTTTTGGTGTTGGCGTTCGATCCGCAAACATAATTCCATTTCCACAGAAATCATAATCACTAGGTCTTTCATGGAAGTCTCCACCATAGTACAGCTTTCCATCATGTAGAATCGCCTGATCTACATAATCCCAGATAAAACCACCCTGATATTGAGAATACTTCTTTTCAAGATCCGTATACTTATATAAAGCACCATTACTATTTCCCATCGCATGTGCATACTCACATAGAATAAATGGTTTTTCTGTATGTTTCTTTAAATATTCTTCAATATCCTTAGCAGGTGTATACATTCTAGATACCATGTCTGTTGTATCTGGATATCTTGTATCTAAAGAAACACCTTCATAGTGGACAAGTCTTGATGGATCCACACTTCTAAAATATTCACTCATTTCAAAGATATCTTTTCCACCATACGATTCATTTCCACAAGACCAGATCAAAATACTTGGATGATTCTTATCTCTTTCATACATTGACTTGGCACGGTCTAATACATTTTCCAGCCATTTTGGATCATCATTTGGAATGATATGTTCTTTGTCAAAGAATTCAGACCACGTTCCATGTGTTTCCAGGTTTGTTTCATCAATGACATAAATTCCATATTCATCACATAAGTCATATAAGAATGTCTGATTTGGATAATGTGATGTACGAATCGCATTGATATTATTTGCTTTCATGTTGAGGATATCTTGCTTTGTTAAGTCATAGGATACAACCCTGCCACTTTCACAGCTGAATTCATGACGATCTACACCATGGAATACAATTCTCTTTTCATTGATATACATAATGCCATCTTTCAATGCAAACTTACGAATACCAACATGTTCGCGAACACATTCAATGATCTTATCTTTCTGTTTTACAAGAATTTCTACATGATATAAATATGGTTTTTCAGCATACCATAAAACAGGATTATCCACTTCAAATACACATGTATCATTTGTAACTTTACTTTGAAGCAATGTATGATCTGCATCAAATAAACGATACTCTAATGTATAGTCTTCGTCTGCTTCCATTACAGGTGCAACAATGATTTTTGGATGTTTGAGATCATTCACATCTTGTGTGATCTTTAAATCATTGACATGTACAAAAGGAACAGATTGTAATTCCACACTTCTAAACAGACCAGAAAATCTCCAGAAATCCTGATCTTCCAGCCATGAACCAGATGTAAAACGATAGACATTCACTGCTACCTTGTTTCTTCCTTCATGAATATATTCACTAATATCAAATGCACTTGGTGTAAAGCTGTCTTCACTATAACCAACAAATGCACCATTGATCCATAAAGCCATACCACTTTCTGCTCCATGGAATACAATCCTCGTTTTTGTATTTTCTTTTAAAATAGAACTATCAAAATACGTAACATAGCTGCCTACTGGATTATGTTCAGGAATTTCACCAGGCAATAATTGTTCACTTCCACTCCAAGGATAGATCTGGTTTACATACATTGGTGTTCCATATCCCTGCATCTGTATATGCGATGGTACTTGAATATCATCCCATGTACTGCAGTCATACGATTCTTTTTCAAAACCTTCGATAACTTCATTGAGAGCATTTGCATAATGAAACTTCCATGTACCATCTAATACATGAATCAAACTGCTCTGTTTCTCTTCTTCATTTGCATAATAATGATGTGATGAATGTGCTTTTAAACGATTCACTTGAAATATTTCTGGATTACTTAACCAAGATAAATTCATACGTAATTCCTCCATACTTCTACTATATTCTCTTTACGAAATAATCTTTATGGATTAAAGTATTTCTAACAGGAAAAAAGTATAAATCATACTTTTATCAAGATTCTATGAAAGACTTAAAATCAATACTAAAAAGTTTTTATTTATTATCTGGAATGAATATGACAATTTTTGATATTCATCAAAATGTTGTTGTTTCTTACCCTGACAAGAAATGTCCATTGTGTTATTTACTGGATCAATACAAAGATGCGAGAAATAAATGTACAAAGTGTGATATGGAAGCTATGGAACATGTTTTTCAATCATCTCAAATTTATGTTTATAAATGCTGGTGTGGTCTATATGAAGCAATTATGCCTCTGTATACCTATGGGCAGCTTACTGGGTATCTTATGCTTGGTCAGGCAATCGATGCAGATGAAGATACATCTAATGTAGAAATACTTGCCTCTCAATATATTCATGACACTAAAGAATTAAAAAAAGCGGTGCATCAAACATGCAAACACACAAAAGCACAAATTAAAGCATTAGGAGAGCTTGTTGATATTTGTGCAGAATATCTATCATTAACAAATACAGTGAATGTTCCTAGCAGTGATCTTGCGGAAGCTATACAAAGTTATCTTATCAAACACTACATGGAACAAATTTCAATAGATTCACTTTGTTCGTATTTCAATGTATCAAAAGCAACATTACATACTTACTTCAAAAAGAAATATGGGACAACAATTCATCAAAGATTACTATCCATTCGTTTAAATGAAGCTAGAAAACTATTAGAATCAACAAATACTTCCATGAAAGATATTTCTCATATGGTAGGATTTCTAGATGCAGATTATTTCTCCAAAGCATTTAAGAAAAAATATCGGATATCACCTACAGATGTAAAAAAGGAATGCAGAAAATAATGCATCCCTTTTCATTTATTCTGAATAGTTTGTCAGCTCAATATGATGTTCTTCAATATATTGTTTTACAGTACCACTACATAGAATATCTAATTCTTTAATTCTTTGAATGTTATAGCTAGACCATCGATACAGATCAAGATCCACAATTCCTACATGTACATAATGATGAGAATCAATATGATCTGGCAGTTCACCAAGCAATTCAATATATTTATTCATCTGTGCATTCCATTCATTTTCAACTTTTCTCATCACAGGATGATTCTTTAACATTTCTACTCTTCCTTTGTAGAATAAACCTGTCTCTGGGTTTGTTAATAACGGACAATTGGTAAGAGGTTTCCCTGATGTCAGATTCAAATGCAGTCCAACACCAATCCCAGGATTTTCTTTCATCATAATAACTGCTTCCTAAATATATGCACTATTTACCAGTGCTGTTGTTGATCTTAATATTCCTTGTTGATAAACAATTACAATAGCCTCATTCACTCCCTTGATATCCAAGGTCATCACAATTCATAATCACTTTCATAAACTTTCCTTTCAAAAAAAGATATACATATTGCTATGTATACCCTTTATTTCAGATTCTTAACTTCGATTCTATTCAAGGCTTTCTTCAATGCAAGCTCAGCACGCTTGAAATCAATATTTGGATCATTTGATTTTAAACGTTCTTCTGCTCTTCTCTTTGCATTTTCAGCTCTAGCTAAATCGATATCTTTCTTATTTTCAATGGAATCTGTCAGAATTTCTGCGAGATTTTCTCTGAAGTAAAATAATCCTCCAGATACTGCATATGTTTCTCTCACTCCATCTTCAATAGATGTCATTATACCAATCTTTAACATTGTTACAAGTGGCATATGATTCGCCAATACACCTTGATTACCATCTTCCGTTTGAATGTTAATGATTGGTGTATCAAATTCTTTATATACACCAAGTGGTGTTACGACGCGAACATGTAGCTGACTCATTTTAGTGACTCTGCTTTCTTAACAACGTCTTCGATCGTACCTACAGACAAGAATGCTGCTTCAGGCAGATCATCATATTTACCATCAAGAATTTCCTTGAATGAACGAACTGTATCCTTCACAGGTACATATACACCCTTCATGCCAGTAAACTGTTCCGCAACACTGAATGGCTGAGACAAGAAGTTTCTGATACGACGCGCACGGTTAACGATTTTCTTATCTTCTTCACCAAGTTCATCCATACCAAGAATCGCAATGATATCCTGTAATTCTCTATATCTCTGTAAGATTTCCTGTACTTTTCTAGCGACCTGATAATGTTCTTCCCCAACAACAAGTGGATCAAGCATACGAGAAGAAGATCCCAGTGGATCAACTGCTGGATAAATACCTAAAGCAGCGATAGAACGATCCAATACAAGTCTTGCATCCAAGTGTGAGAATGTTGCGGCTGGTGCTGGGTCTGTCAAGTCATCCGCAGGAACGTATACACACTGTACAGAAGTAATAGAACCATCCTTTGTAGAAGTGATTCTTTCTTGAAGCTGTCCCATTTCTGTTGCTAATGTAGGCTGATAACCTACCGCAGATGGCATACGACCTAATAACGCAGATACTTCAGAACCTGCCTGTGTGAAACGGAAGATGTTATCAATAAATAACAATACATCCTGATGTTCAACATCTCTAAAATATTCAGCCATTGTAAGAGCACTCAATGCAACTCTCATTCTGGCACCTGGAGATTCATTCATCTGTCCATATGTAAGAACAGTGTTCTTTAATACTCCAGAATTCTTCATTTCATAGTACATGTCGTTACCTTCACGTGTTCTTTCACCAACACCGGCAACAACAGATCTGCCACCATGTTCAATGGCAATATTATGAATTAATTCCTGTTCAAGTACAGTTTTACCAACACCTGCACCACCGAATAAACCAATCTTACCACCCTTTGCATAAGGACATAATAAGTCGATAACTTTGATACCTGTTTCCAAGATTTCGTTTTGTGTTGTCTGTTCAGCAAATGTTGGTGCTTCACGATGAATTGGCATCTTTTGATCTGCCTTTACTTCACCAAGACCATCAATTGCTTCACCTAGAACATTAAACATTCTTCCAAGAACTGCATCACCAACAGGAACTTCAATTGGTTTTCCTGTATCAATACAATCCATTCCTCTTACAAGACCATCTGTTGAAGACATAGCGATACATCTAACAACATCATCACCAACATGTTGTGCAACTTCCGCTGTCATCTGCTGGCCATCATCTGTTTTAATTAAAATAGCGTTTTTAATGGAAGGTAAATGTTCTGCATCAAAGCGAATATCTACAACTGGTCCAATAACTTGTAGTATTTTTCCTGTATTGCTCATAAATGCCTTCTTTCTTATACTGCACTGCTTCCGCCAACAATCTCAGTAATTTCCTGGGTAATAGCGGCTTGACGTGCTTTGTTATATTCAAGCTGTAATGAGGAGGACAGATCATCAGCATTATCTGATGCTGTTTTCATCGCAACTCTTCTACTTCCTTGTTCACTTGTTGTGGACTCCATCCAGTTTGAATACGCAACATTCGTAACCATCATTGGAATTAAACTATCCAAGATAGAAGATGCGTCCGGTTCAAATAAAGTTTCTACTGGAAGCTTGTTAGACTTTTCCTTTACCTTTTCTTTCTTTACTAAGACACAAGGTAATAAAACATCAATATCTGGTGTAAATGTCATTGTATTGACAAACTTTGTATATAAGATCTGCACTGTACCAGCTTTACCATCCTGGTACATATTGATACAGGATTCCATCACTTCTTTTAATTCAGAAAACGTTAGTTTATCACTAGAAATGATTTCATCATTCATCACGTGATACCCTTTTTCTTTAAACTGGGAATACAGTGATGTACCAATCACATAGATTGGATCTTCTTTATCTAACACTTCATTCGCCATTTTCATGACATTCGCATTATAGCCGCCACATAAGCCAAGATCAGATGTAAATACAATTGTTACCTTATGTGGATTGTCTGTTTTAACTACATACTGACTTTCCGCATCCGGATTATTCATAACAATTTCATCAACTGTATCTTGAAGCTTCTGTGCGTATTCACGATTGGCTTCCATCTTGCTTCTAGAACGAACAAGTTTAGCATTGGCAATCATTTCCATTGCCTTTGTGATCTTACGGGTAGACTGTACAGACTTGATACGCGTACGCAACGCCTGTCTAGACTGGCCAGCCATACTAATTTACTCCCTTAAGTAATTTGAATTGATCAAGAATGTCTTTCATTGCATTCTTCATCTTTTCCATCAATTCATCACTCAATGCTTCTTTTTCTTCTATTTCTTTACAGATATCTGCATAGTTTGCATGGAATGTCTTATGAATTGTCTTTTCAAATTGAGCAATATCGCCAACAGAAATTTCATCCATATAACCTTCTTTAACCGCAAATAAAGACAATACCTGATCTACCATAGACATTGGCTGATACTGAGGCTGTTTCAATAATTCTGTTACTTTTTCACCATGGTTCAAGATCTTCTTTGTAGAAGCATCCAAGTCAGAACCAAACTGAGCGAAAGACTGCATTTCATGATACTGTGCAAGATCCAGCTTTAATGAAGAAGATACTTTCTTCATTGCTTTTGTCTGTGCTGCAGAACCTACACGAGATACAGATAAACCAGAATCTACAGCTGGTCTAACACCAGATGCAAACAAGTCTGTCTGTAAGAAAATTTGTCCATCAGTAATAGAAATAACGTTTGTTGGAATATATGCTGAAATATCACCAGCCTGTGTTTCAATGATAGGCAAAGCAGTTAAAGAACCACCACCTAATTCATCACTCAGCTTCGCAGCTCTTTCCAGCAATCTAGAATGTAAGTAGAAAACATCACCTGGATATGCTTCACGTCCTGGAGGTCTCTTTAATAGTAATGACATTGTTCTATAAGCAACTGCATGTTTACTTAGATCATCATAGATAATCAAAACATCTTTACCATTATCCATCCATTCTTCACCCATAGCACATCCTGCATATGGTGCAATGTACTGCAATGGTGCAGTAGAAGAAGCTGATGCATTGACTACAACTGTATACTTCATTGCATCATGTTCTTTTAATTTTTGAACTAAACGAGCAACTGTTGACTCTTTCTGTCCGATAGCTACATAGATACAATATACATCCTTACCCTTCTGGTTGATGATTGTATCAATCGCAATCGCAGTCTTACCTGTTTCTCTATCACCAATGATCAATTCTCTTTGTCCCTTACCAATTGGGATAATAGAGTCAATCATTTTTAAACCTGTCATCAATGGCTGATCAACAGATTTTCTTGTCATAACACCTGGTGCTACCCTTTCAATTTCACGTTTCTTTGTGTATTGAATTGGAGCACCACCATCAATTGCTTCACCTAATGGATTGACAACTCTTCCAAGTAGTCCTTCCCCAACAGGAACTTCAACAATTTTTCCTGTTCTTTTTACTTCGTCGCCTTCTTTGATCTTTGTATCATCACCTAAAAGAACAGCACCAATATGGTCTTCTTCCAGGTTCATGACCATTCCCATAACACCATTAGGGAATTCAAGAAGTTCACTGGACATCGCTTTATCAATGCCCTGGATCATGGCAATACCATCACCTACAGAAATAACATATCCAACATCATCAGAATGAATCTTATTGTCATAGTTCTTGATCTCATTTTTAATGAGTGAACTGATTTCTTCTGGTCTAATTGAAGTACTCATGCCATTTGTCCTCCTTTCAATAACGTATTCCTCATTCTATCAATCTTTGTTTTCATTGTGACATCAGTCACAGTATTTCCAACTGTAACTTTAATTCCTGCAATGATACTTGGATCAACTACATTTTCAAGAATGATTCTCTTGTTTGTTTTTGATACTAAAGTGTTTCCAATTGTGTTCATATCTTCTTGAGAAAGTTTACGTGCAGACAATACCGTTGCATGTTGAATTCCAAGATCTTCTTCACACATTTGAATAAAGCTTGTATAGATATTAAGCAGTTGTGTTGCTCTGCCTTTATCTACAACAAGTTTTATGAAATTAACAATATTGTGATCAACATATGTAGAATATACTTTATCAATCACATTTCTTTTTTCTTCTTTTGAGACTTTAACAGAGAGGAAGAAAGTAGATAATTCAGGATTTTCTTTTAATGTTTGCTTCAAAAGCATTACCTGACTCATGTATTCTTCTACTTTGTTTTCTTCTTTTGCTAATTCAAATAGTCCTGCTCCATAGCGTTCCGCAACTTCATTCTTCATGGCTGTCAGCTTCCTTCACAAAATCCTGGATTGCCTTTCGATCAAGTTCTTCACCATTTTTAGAACCAATCAGCTTTTCAGCAGCATCCATAGCGACATTGACCATTTCTTTCTTCACAGAATCAACCATCTTGAGACGATCATTTTCAATTGCTTCACGAGCCTTTGCTTTTTCTTCTTCAGCTTCTGCGCGTGCCTTATCAAGAATTGCCTGTTTTTCACTATCCGCTTCTTTGACAGCAGCTTCTACAATTGCTTCTGATTTCTTTGCAGCCTCATTTAACTGATTCTTTGCGCTTTCGCGGTCACTCAAAGCATCCTGCTTTGCTTTTTCGCTCGTTTCAAGATCGGACTGCATCTTATCTGCACGAGCATCTAACCAATTCTTTACAGATTTCCATAAGAATTTTTTTGCAAGCAAAAACAGAACTAATGTACTGCATAGTTGGACTAAGACTGTCAGTAAATTAGGTATTAACTGACCAGTGATATCGACATCAATCATTGCTTAAATTTCCTGTCGATTAATATACAAACATCAGAAGGATGGCAACGAGCAGTCCATAAATAGCACATGTTTCAGAAAGCGCAATACCAAGAATCATAGTTGAACGAATCTTAGATTCTACTTCAGGATTCTTACCAATTGCATCACATGCGTGAGCAGCAACTTCACCTTCGCCTCGACCTGTCATCATACCTGTCATGACAGCTAAACCTGCACCAATTGCAATCAAACCTTTATTGATATCCATTTTAAGCTCCTCCTTATACTTTAAGCTTTGTCTTTATATTCTTCAGGAATATCATTCCCGATAAGAACCACAGTTAATGTTACAAATACAAGTGTCTGAATAAATCCCGCAAATAAATCAAAATATGCATGCAGGATTGGTGTCAAGAATGGAGCAATGAAGTTAAATACATTGCCATTCACACTCGTAAATAAACCAACGATAGAATTAGAGATCCATTGACAGAAACTATAAATCAACTGCATCATAATTCCACCACACAGAATATTTCCAAATAAACGTAATGCCATAGAAACCATTGTTGAGAACTTACCAAAAATGTTCATTGGAAGCATAATTGGAATAGGTTCTAAGAATCCATGGAAATACCCTTTGATTCCCTGGAACTTAAATTCAGCAGCCTGAATCAAAAGCCATGTAATGACTGACAACAACAACGTTACACTTAAATTTGATGTTGGTGATGAAAAGCCAAATAATGAACAGACATTTGCGGTAAAGATATATGTCCATAACACAAGAATGTATGGTGTTAAGCTATCCGCATAGTGTTTTCCAACAGAATCTTTGACTGTGTTATACACAGACTGTACGCCTAGCAGTACTGGCAAGAGAATTCCTTTTGGTTTCTCCATTGGATCCAATGCATCGATTTTCTTGGATAAAACCACAATTCCAATACCTAATACGATTGTTAAGAAAATAATTGTATAAACATCACTTTGTATTACCATGTTTCCTCCTTTTTAGGAATTAACAAATCTATGTATGTTACGAATTTGATCAGCAGCATTCCAACAGCACACGCAAATATATTGAATACATCTGGTAAGAATGCACAGACGAGAAGAACACCTGCCATCATTGCAAATGTGAACAGGAAATGTCCAACTCCAGTATTTTTTGTCGATACTTTTGTATTCAATACACCATTCCAGAAAGACTCTAATCTTTTATAATGAATCAACGCTTCTAGACTTCCAAGTAGAAATCCTAAAGCGATTCGATAATCAAATATGAGTGGAATGCACGTTCCAATGATCATGGCTATATAAAAAAATTTCCAGGATCTCGAATTCATTTTTCACCTCACACGTTTTTATCTTATTTATTTTGAAATTTATTTTCAATCTACATGTAAGTGATTGTGTCTAATTCTCAATTTCTTTATTATAGTTATATCATGAATGAAAGCGATTTAAAACGAAAACAACTCATATCTTTAATAAAGAAATATGGATTTCCAGAAGAATTTGGCTGTATCCTTGCAGATGAGTTACATACAGAAAAACAAATGAAAAGAATGATTGGGTATCTATTACAAGGAAAGCCTTCTAGAATTGAAGATATTGTAGATGAAATGCTCGCAATCAAATCTGATTTTGCCTCATATCGTCAAAAGAAAATCACAGAATATAACAATGCAAAATACAATGAACTATTAGCCAATGGATTGAATGATGACGAAAGCTAATGCATAGTCTTGATCATGGGAAATAGAGATTTCTATTTCAGGGTGATCTTTGACATATGGTTTTCCGTTTGATGTATTTAAAATAGAATATGAAAGATATTCTTTATCTTGTGTCGCTTTAAAAATTGCTTCTTTACATGCAATTCTACCCGCAACAAATTCTTTCTTCCTTTTATCTAAATGTATTTTCTCATACATAATTCTTTCATCTTCTGTTAATACATAGTCAATAAAAGACTGTTTTAATACAACTCTAGGAATATATACAATATCTGTTCCAACCATAATTATAGTATACAAAAAGATAGCCCTTGTTTCATAGCTATCTTTGTTTATTTATGACTGATGAATGGATTCATCCAGGCATCCAATCAATTCAAGAATACGATTCAGATCATCTGTATCATGATAAGAAATTGTAAAGCTCTTTTTAGAAAATACAACTTGTGTACCTAGCTTTTCAGATAATTGAATTTCAAGATCTCGAATCATCGGATCTTTTTCTTTTTTCTTTGGCTTCTTCTGTCCTCCGCCATTCACATCACGAACATATGCTTCTACTTCTCTTACAGACATTTTATTTTTTTTGATTTTCTCTGCAGCCTCGTAGATTTCTTCTTCATCATTCAATGATAATAATGGACGAACATGAGACATCGTCAGTTGTTTATTTACAACCATGCTTTGTACATCTTCTGGAAGTTTCAATAAACGCATGATATTTGCACAATACTCACGCGATTTTCCTACTCTTTCCGCGAGTTTTTCCTGTGTATAGCCTAATTTTTGAATCAAAGATTCATATGCTGCTGCTTCTTCAATTGGATTTAAATCTTCACGCTGAACATTTTCAAGAATCGCAATTTCCATCATTTGTTCTTCTGTGAATTCTACTTGAATGGCTGGGACAGTTTTTAATCCTGCCATTTTAGCAGCACGCAATCTTCTTTCACCTGTAATTAGATCATATCCAGATACACTTTTTCTAACAAGCAATGGTGTAAAGATGCCATGTGTTTTAATAGATTCACTCAATTCTTCCAATGCCTTTTTATCAAACTCTTTTCTTGGCTGATAAGGGTTTGGACGAATTTCTTCAATTGGAAGTTCAACTTCTCTTCTACCTGGTGCTTCTGCTGCATTGTTTTGAATATCATCCAGATATTGTTCAACATCTTGACCAAAAATGGAATTCAAGCCTTTTCCAAGACCTCTTTGCTTTGCTTTTGGCATATGTTACCTCCTTGCTTTATCGTTTTGTGTAATTACTTCTTTTACAAGCTGTGCGTATGCTTTGGCGCCTTCACTTCTTGTATCATACTCAAAAATTGTTTCTTCTTGAGATGGTGCTTCTGATAATCTTACATTTCTTGGAATATAACATTTATATACTTTTTCTTTAAAATACTTTCTAACTTCCTGCTGCACTTCTACAGATAATTTTGTTCTGACATCAAACATTGTCAGCAAAACACCTTCAATAGATAATTCAGAATTAAATAATTTCTGAACAAGACGAATTGTAGATAATAACTGTGTTAAGCCTTCCAATGCAAAATATTCACACTGTACAGGAATCATTACAGAATCTGCTGCAGTCAAAGCATTTGTATTCAATAAACCAAGTGCTGGTGGACAATCTATAATAATGTAGTCATAGCGATCTTTTACGACATCTAATTTATTCTTTAAGAGCTTTTCTCTTCCAACTTCATAATTTGCCATATCTACATCTGCACCAGACAAATCAATTGTTGAAGGAAGAACATCTAATGGTGGCATTTGTAACGTTACTTTGACATCATCTACAGATTCATTTCCTAGAAGAACATCATATACAGATTGATCAAAACCAACTTTATTTGCTCCGATACCATGCGTTGCATTTCCCTGTGGATCAAAATCAACTAATAAAACTCTTTTTCCAACATATGCTAAACCAGCCGCAAGATTCATGGCTGTTGTTGTTTTTCCTACACCACCCTTTTGGTTGGCAATTGCGATAATCTTTCCCATATTCAATTCCTCTATTTCTTAGGAAACGAAATAATCATTTTTACCTGATCATCTGTTTCACTCGTATCTACTCTTACTTCAATACCTAGCTTTTCAATCATTTTAATAGATTGATTTACTGTATTGATTCCAATCTGGATATTCTTTGAATATCCTTTTGTTTTCTGTCTCGCGTGTACTTTTTTAGGCTGATTGATGGATTCAATGTAGTTTTCTGTTTCTCTAACATTCAATCCCTTTTTTACGATATCTTTATATATACGTACTTGTTTTTCTTCTGGTGCACTTAATAATGCACGTGCATGTCTTTCTGTAATAACGCCATTGATCACACCATCCTGAATATCATCAGGCAAATTTAAAAGACGAATTTTATTTGCAACTGCAGATTGTGATTTACCAATCTTCTTTGCAACCTGTTCTTGAGAAAGATGTGCTTGTTTCATGATCTGCACATAACTCTTAGCTTCTTCAATAGCAGAAAGATCCTGTCTCTGTACATTTTCAATAAGTGCCATTTGTGCAGCTTCATCATCAGATGGTGTTAATACATAACAAGGAATTTCTTGAAATCCTGCTTTTCTACATGCACGGTATCTTCTTTCTCCAGCAATCAATTCAAAGCCATCATCCACTTTTCGAACTGTTAATGGCTGAATCAATCCATTCTGTTGAATGGATTGTGATAGTTCATCTAATTTCTGTTCATCAAAATGAAGACGTGGCTGATAGCGAGATGGCTGAATCTTTTCTACAGGAACGGAAATAATTGTATGTTGAATATTATTTTCCATAAATCTATCAAAAAAATTATTTTTCATAGCTTTTCTCCTATAGTGGCTTCTTCTTTATCTGTCCATAGTTTCTTGGATATGCAGAAGGTGTTTTTTCAACCTTTTTAAATGTAAAGCTCTCTCTAGGATCTCCATTCGTTAAAGCTGTTTCTTCTCTTTGATCAAGCTGCATTCCTAAAACAGAAATTGCATGTTTTGCTTCTAAAACTTCTTCATCTCCACGAGAACCTTTCATCGTCACAAAAGAACCGCCAACTTTTACAAGTGGGCAGCATAGTTCAGAAAGTACTCTGAGGTTTGCTACGGCACGTGCTGTAACGACATCGTATTCTTCACGATGTTCTTTCACGTGTTCTTCACTTCTTTCGTTATATATTTTAATATTTGATAAATGTAATTGAGAAATGACTTCTTCTAAAAATTTACAACGTTTCCCTGTTGGTTCAATTAAAGATACTTCTAGATCTTTTCTTACAATTTTCCATACAACACCTGGAAAACCAGCTCCTGTACCAACATCTGCTACTTTACCTTGAATAGAATCATTCAAAGGAAGAATGGAATCAAAAAAGTGCTTTTCATACACTTCTTCTCTTTCATCAATCGCAGTCAGATTCATTTTAGAATTCCACTCTTTTAAAAGTTTGGCATATGTATCTAACTGTGTAATCATTTCCTCGGAAATCACTAAATTTCTTTTTTTACATTCTTCAATAAATTTGTCAGGTTTCATTGTATTTTTTACTCCATGGATAATTTTAGCAGACTGTTATAAAAATAAAAGATAAAAATATGTGGAAAACTTTTTTCTCCACAATTTATAAAAGTGAAGTTTGAAATTTTCCACATTTTAAGCCATTTTATGTATTTGCGTTGAAAAATAATTTTTCTACAATTTTATAATTCAATTTGTGTACCAGTAATAAATTCAGAATGAGGCAGTGTTTTTACCCATTCACAGAATGCTCTCCATTCTGGAAGACGATGATCTTTTCTCTGGTTGTAGATTGTCTTTAATGCACGATAGTTTGTTGTCATCTTCGCAGTCAATCTAAATCCAGATGGATTGGAATATAAAATTTCTAAATACATTTCATTTAATGTATTCATCATTTCAGATACATCTTTTCCTTCATTCTTGAAAGATGTCATTTGTGCCTGAAGTTCATTATATGCTTTTACTTTTTCCTTCATGATTTCAACAATTCTTTTATCTACATAAGGAAGATATGCCTGGTCTAGATCAAACTTCGTAATACGATGCATTGTTGACTGAGAAGAGATAAAATTCAAAAACTTATAGCGTTCTGCTTCTACCCATGCCTTATTTGAAAATGTAAGATCAAATTGAACAATAATTCCTGTCATAAACTGATCATGTCCACTTCCTGCTTTTGAATTTGCTAATGAAAGTGTTGTTTTTGTCACTTCACTTGTAACGGAATTTGTATCAATTGCATAGGAATATTTAGCACCTTTAACAGCTTCCTCAAATCCATATACATTTACATTACTTACTACATCTTCGTATCTCATTTTGCTTTTCCTTTTCCTTGTTTGATTGCAATTGCAAGTACCGCAAGATCTGCAGGGTTGACACCAGAAATTCTTGAAGCCTGTCCCATTGTTGCAGGTTTATATTTCATCAGTTTCTGTCTTCCTTCAATCGACAGATTGTCAACTTCATCATAGTTAAAATCAACACCTAATGAAATAGAATCCATTGCTTTTAATTTACTTGCTTCTCTTCTTGCTTTATCAATATATCCAGCATATTTAATATCAATATCACATTTAGAAGCAATGAAAGAATCTGTTTCTTCATTAATTGTTTCAAACAATTTCTTTGTTTCAATATTAGGTCTTTTCACAAGATCTAAACCATTGATACCACGATGACCCTCTTCATCATATCCACATTCTTTCAAGTACTGATGAATTCTATCATCATCAACTTCAAAGATTGTTTCCTTCAAATGATCTTTCAATCTAGAAAGTTCTTCCTGCTTTCTTTCATATGCTGCATATCTTTCATCACTGATTAGACCAATACTTCTGCCTTTATCAATCAATCTTTCTTCAGCATTATCATGTCTCAATAATAATCTGAATTCAGCTCTGCTCGTTAATAGACGATATGGTTCTAGTGTACCCTTTGTTGTTAAGTCATCTACAAGTACACCAATATATGCTTCATCCCTAGCAAATACAAGTGGCTGCTTTCCATCAAGTTTCATAACAGCATTAATTCCAGCCATAATACCTTGGCCTGCAGCTTCTTCATATCCACTTGTTCCATTGACTTGGCCTGCAGTGAACAGATTTTCAATAATCTTTGATTCAAATGTTGGCTTCATCTGTATTGGATCAATAGCATCATATTCAATTGCATATGCATATTTTTTTATAATTGCATCTTTAAAGCCTGGTAAAGAATGTACCATATGTTCCTGAATATCTCTTGGTAAAGAAGTAGAGAATCCTTGGATATATGTTGTATCCATAGACAAAGATTCTGGTTCCAGAAATAATAAATGTCTAGGTTTATCTTTAAAACGAACAAGCTTGTCTTCAATGGATGGACAATATCTTGGTCCAACACCTTTCACAACACCGGAATACATAGATGATTTATTTAAATTGTTTAAAATCCATTCATGTGTTTCTGGAGTTGTATATATTAAATAACATGGAACCTGATCTTTAAATGCTCGTACATCTTCTTGTCTTGTTGTTTCTGAAAAACGTAAAAATGCATCTGTTCCTGGTTCATATTGTGTTTTAGAAAAATCAATTGATGAAGTTAAAATTCTGGCAGGTGTTCCTGTTTTTAAACGGAATGTATGTAATCCAAGATCACGTAAAGACTGTGATAAATCTTTTGTTGTCTTTTCCATATCTGGACCGCCATCTCTTACTTCAGAAGAAATCATATTCACACCAGCCATATATGTTCCTGTTGTTAAAATAACAATAGAACAGGAAATAAATGAACCATCTGCTAATGTGATACCAGTAATACGATTATTTTCAGTGTTGATCTTTACTGCCATTGCTTCTTTGACAGTCAGGTTCTCAGTATGAAGACAAACATCCTGCATCATTTTCTTGTATGCAATCTTATCAGACTGTACGCGTAATGCTCTAACACCAGGACCCTTTGCACTATTCAGCATTTTAAACTGTAATGCAGTTTTATCTGCCGTAATTGGCATCTGTCCACCCAATGCATCAATTTCACGTACAACGATACCTTTTGCGGGACCACCAACAGAAGGATTACAAGGCATTTTACCAATGTTATCAATACTCAATGTGAGTAAGCATGTATTTTTCTTTAATCTTGCAGATGCAAGTGCAGCTTCAATTCCTGCATGTCCTCCACCAATTACAACTATATCAAAATCAACCATTATTTATATCTTCCACCATTTTTTCTACTTCAGGAATTTCTTTATCCTTACTTGCCAGTAACTCAAATACTATGCGACGTTCAAATTTCAATTTCTTAATATAATATCGATACATTGTCACTTTTCCAATGACTTCTCGAATTCTAAGATCTTTATCATTTGCCTGATAAACCAAAGGTATTGCTATCTTGATCTTTGATTTATCCATATACAGACATTCACTGTTTGATCCACGAATCATTTCCCATTTATTTTCTTTCATTTTTAACTCAGCTAACTTATGGGACAATGCTCTTTCTTTTTCACTGCCTGATTCTTTTCCTATTTTCTTAGAAATAAGTGCAATTTGATGTCTTACAACATCATCTCTAAATATCTCATCAGGATTTTTATCTGGATCTGCACTCCATAGATCAATTCCGTGTTTTTGTGCGGCAGTTAATATTTTTACCGTAACGGAAGGATCACTTCGATCTAAATATGTATAGGATTCTAAGTGATCTGTCAGATCCAAAGAATTAATTTCATCTGGATAAACAGGCGAAATAAAGAATACAACATCTGTAAGATACAGGCAACGCATTGTTTTAGGAATTTCACCTTTTCCTGCTTTTCGAATTGCTTCTTCTAATCGTTGTTTTGTTTCATATCCACATGCTTCACTATATTGATCCCATAATTGATTTAAAGATAATCTTTTTACAGAATCATAGTGTGCATATCCAACGAGTCCTTTTTTTCTGCCATGATTTGGACGCGAAAAGAAGAAAAGAAGATCCCCTTTTCTAAAATCCGCAAATTTCTTTTTATTTGCAAGACGCCAGAATATGATTGTGCGATTTCTGCACAATCGATGATATTCCAGCATCTCACTGTCCGTAACATAAGCAATAGAACTCATAATGTATTTCTCTAATCTTTAAAATAATCCGTATGTTTCGCCGTTTTCATCAATACCCATATTAATTGCGGCAGGTACCTTTGGTAAACCTGGCATTGTTAATACATTGCCTGTATATGCAACAATAAATCCTGCACCTCTTGAAATATTGATATTTCTTACATGGATTGTAAAGTCAACTGGTCTACCAACTAATTTAGCGTCATCACTTAATGAATTCTGTGTTTTTGCCATACAGATTGGTAACTTGTCCCATCCATATTTTTGATATAAAGCAATTGTTTCTTTTGCTTCATCAGAGAATTCAACATCCTTTGCACCATATACTGTTGTTGCAATCTTGAATATTTTATTTTCAATTGAATCATTTACATCATAGATAGGTGCATAATGTGTTTCTTCTTCACACTTTTCTACAACGATGGAAGCAAGATCTTTCATACCTTCTCCACCATTTGCCCATCCATCTGCTTCAGCAACTGGATAGTTCTTTTCTTTGCACCAATTCAATAATGCTTCTACTTCAGCCTTTGTATCCTTTGCAAACTTATTGATTGCGATAACAAATGGAACACCAAATGCCTGAATTGATTCAACATGCTTTTCTAGATTTGCAGTACCCTTGAGTAATGCATCTACATTTTCTTCACCTAATGCATCTACTTCAACTCCACCATGCATTTTTAGAGCACGCACTGTTGCAACAATAACAACTGCATTAGGCTTTAGATTTGCAGCACGACACTTAATATCCAAGAACTTTTCAGCACCTAGATCAGCACCAAATCCAGCTTCTGTAACTACATAATCACTGAGTTTTAATGCAGTTTTTGTAGCAATTACAGAGTTGCATCCATGTGCAATATTTGCAAATGGTCCACCATGGATAAATACTGGTGTATGTTCGAGTGTCTGTACAAGGTTTGGCTTCAATGCTTCTTTCATAACAACTGTTGCTGCACCTGCTGCACCAATATCTTTTACTGTTACTGGTTCACCATCATATGTATATGCAACAACACATTCAGATAATCTCTTTTCGAAATCATGAATGTCATTAGATAAGCAAAGAATTGCCATTACTTCTGTTGCAACTGTAATAACAAAGTGATCTTCACGTTCAACACCATTTGTCTTTTTCTTCTGTGCAATTGTAATATCACGTAAAGTTCTTTCATTCATATCCATACATCTCTTCCATACAACTTTTGCAGGATCAATGTTTAATGGATTTCCCTGGTAGATACTATTATCTAACATTGCAGCAACAAGATTATTTGCTGTAGTGATTGCATGCATGTCTCCTGTGAAATGTAAATTGATAGATTCCATTGGAATAACCTGAGCATATCCACCGCCTGTAGCTCCACCCTTTAAACCAAATACTGGACCTAAAGAAGGTTCTCTTAAGCAAGCCATTGCCTTTTTACCAATTTTGCTAAGACCATCTACAAGACCAATTGTTGTAGTGGACTTTCCTTCCCCTGCTTTTGTTGGAGTAATTGCTGTAACGAGAATTAATTTTCCATCTTTTTCATTTTCAAGATTCAACTGATTGAGGTCAATCTTTGCTTTATCTCTTCCATAAGGTTCTAAAGCTTCTTCTTTAATACCTGCTTTTTGTGCAATTTTGTAAATATCTTCTAGTGTAGCTTCCTGAGCAATCTTTAGATCGTTATTCATACCGTATTTTCTCCTTTACATTTTTCTTCGGTCTGACAAAGCATGTGTTAATGTCATTTCATCTGCATAATCTAACATACCACCCGTAGGTAGACCATGCGCAATACGTGTTACTAATACTTCTGGACATTCCGCATGTAATAATTTATTCAAATACATCGCAGTTGTTTCACCATCCATTGTTGTATTTGTAGCCAATATGATTTCTTTTGCATTCTTAGCTCTTTGAATTAATGAATCAATATTCAAATCTTCAGGCATAATGCCTTTTGATGTTGAAATCAATCCATTCAACACATGATACACGCCATGATATTCATTTGTTTTTTCCATTGCTAGAACATCTTTTGAACTTTGTACAACAAATATCACTTCATGATTTCTATCAGGATCATTACAAATATCACATGTATCATCCTCTGTTAAATTACCACATTCATTACAATAGTGCAGTTTTTCCTTTACATTTAATAAAGCCTGTGCAAATGCCTGTACTTCTGTATCTTTCCAGTCCAATACATTCAAAGCATATCTCTCCGCACTTTTTTCACCAACACCAGGTAAATTTCTAAAACTATCAATCAGTTCTTGTAAGCTCTTTGGATACATGTATTACATCCCTGGCAGATTTAATCCTGCAGTGAGGCCACCTAATTGATTTTCTCTATCTTCATCGCACTTGCTGACTACATTATTGAAAGCAATCAGCAGCATATCTTGCAGCATTTCTCTATCATCCATCAATTCTTCTGGAATTGTGATACTCTGACATTCACATTTTCCATTGATTTGGATTTTAATACCATTGGATTCTCCTTCATAAATTGTTGTTTCCAATTTAGATTGTGTCTTTTTTAAGTCAGCCTGCATTTTCTGCGCCTGTCTCATAATCATATTGATATCCATATTTTTTATCTCCTAAACAATTTCTATGTTATCTTCACCAAATAATTCTTTTACTTTTTCTAATGTTGAAGATTCTTCAGAACTTTCTTCTTTATATTTCTCTATTTGAATTGGTTCTGGCAATGTTCCCTCTTTTTTATGATTTACAAATTCAACTTTTGCTTTTGTAAAATCATCTTCCGTAATCGCAAATACTACTTTATCCGTATGCAATATATCTCTCATGAATTCATATATTTCACGATTCATTTTTTCTTCATTGATACGATTTGCGATAGATTGCATTTTTGTATAAAGAAGAATACAGTCATTACCACTCGCAGCTACCTTGCATTCATTTAATACCGTAGTATATTTTCTGTGATTTAAATCTGCATAGCTTCCTATCATTGATAAAGTATTTTCATCTGATACCTTATTTTGTTTATTACATACTAATAATATAGATAACACTTTATCTAAAGGTATCACATCTACCGGCTTAGCCTTAACAACTTCATCAGTTTTTTCTTCAACTGTCTGTTTTACTGGTTCTGAAATAACTGGTGTTCTAACAATTCTTTCTTCTGTATTTAATGGTGAAGAAATATTATGAACTACAGCTGGAATTGCATTCACAATTGGATTTGTTGCTTCCTCTGTTGCTAATGAGAGACACATTACCTCAAATACTCTTGCGGCAGATGTAGATTGTTTATATCTAGATTTTGTATCTAGAAGCTTTTCACAGATCTGCATGCACATAGACGAAGAAATCTTTGAAGATAATGTATTTGCTTCTTCTTGATTCAATACTTTTAACAGTTCTTCTTTCTTGCAGACAGAATATACTGCAGAATCTTTTAAAATATCTATCATTCCATCTGTATATCTAACAAAATCAATACCTTTTTCTTCATAATTTTGAATTCTTGTCAGAATAGAAGCTAAATCTTTATTTTGAATATCTTCAATCAATCCAATTTTTTCACTTGTCGTTGCTAAACCATAAATTCGATCAATTGCATCAACTGTAATTTCATCACTTGTATAAGATGCACATTGGTCCATAATGCTTAATGCATCTCTCATACCGCCATCGCTCAATACAGCAATCATCATCGCAGCATTTTCTTCCATGATGATATTTTCTTTTTTTGCGATATTTAATAAGTGATCACGAATTTGATCAGTTCTAACCTTTGTGAAATCATATCTTTGACATCTAGAAATAATTGTAGGTAATAATTTCTGAGGATCTGTTGTCGCAAGAATAAAGATTACATTTTCTGGTGGTTCCTCTAAAGTTTTTAATAATGCAGAAGAAGCAGCACTTGATAACTGGTGCACCTCATCAATAATATAAACTTTATGTTTTCCTTGCATTGGAGCAAGTCTGCTTCTTTCAATCAGATCTCTAATATCTTCTACATGTGTTTCATTTGCAGCATTAATTTCAATAATATCTGGATGTGTCCCTGAATTTGCAGCAACACAGTTTTCACACTTTTCACATGGAGCATTTTCTGGATTTTCACAATTCACCGCTTTTGCCAGCAAACGCGCCATTGTTGTTTTTCCAGTACCTCTTGGACCACAAAATAAGTAAGCATGTCCCACTTTATTTTCTTTTACCGCATTTTTTATTGATTTAACAATATATTCCTGTCCTACAACTTCTTCGAATGTTGAGGAACGATATTTTTGATATAGTGCTATTTTTGCCATGTATGTCTCCTGCAGAAATAATTATAACAAAAAACCTGACTTCTAAATCAGGTTTATGTATGGTTTTTATGCTTATTTCTATTTCTTTTTTCTTTGAAGAATGTAGTTAATATTTCTGAGCATTCTTCTTTCATAATATCTGCGTATATTTCTTTTGGATATGTATTTAAATGTGGAATTTGTTTCACATGAATTACAGTTTCAATACATCCACCTTTTGGATCTGAAGTTCCATAATACAAGCGACGTATTCTACTTAATTGAATTAGCCCAGTGCACATCATACATGGTTCTAAAGTGACGTATAGATCACAATCTTGCAAATTCCATGTACCTAATATTTTTTGTGCTTTTGTTAAAGCAAGATGTTCCGCGTGAGATGAAGCTAATTGATCGTGTTCTTTCATGTTATGTGCGCGTGCAATAATTTCACCATCTCTTACTACAACAGCGCCAATAGGAACTTCATCAATTTCTTTTGCTTTATATGCTTCTTTTAAAGCTTCTCTCATATATTCATTTTCACGATTCATAATAATAAAAAAAATGGCACACGCGATCAGAGGCTCGTATGGCTGCTACCTTCCGGTCCTGACCAGGTTAGAAACATGACTGCTGTGCCGTTAGTATTATATATGATTCTGTTTTGAAACTCAATCTTTATTTAAATTGTTTCACGTGAAACAAAAATGAGTATCTTGCGATACTCATTCAGATTAGAAATTCTTTTTCTTTTCCGCTACTGGAATTACTTCCATTCCACCCATGTATGGACGTAATGGTTCAGGAATTCTAATAGAACCGTCAGCATTCAAGTTATTTTCTACAAATGCAATTAACATTCTTGGTGGAGCAACAACTGTGTTATTCAATGTATGAGCAAAATAGTTACCCTTTTCACCCTTTACTCGAATACCAAGTCTTCTAGCCTGTGCATCGCCTAAGTTAGAGCAAGAACCAACTTCAAAGTATTTTTTCTGACGAGGAGACCAGGCTTCAACGTCGCAGCTCTTTACCTTAAGATCAGCAAGGTCACCAGAACAGCATTCCAATGTTCTAACTGGAATATCTAATGATCTGAAGAAATCAACAGAGTTCTTCCATAACTGATCATACCAGTATTTAGAATCTTCTGGTTCACATACTACAACCATTTCCTGTTTTTCAAACTGATGAACTCTATAAAGACCTCTTTCTTCAATACCATGTGCACCTACTTCTTTTCTAAAACATGGAGAATAAGATGTTAATGTATAAGGAAGATCTTCCTTCTTTAAGATTTGTCCAATAAATCTGCCAACCATAGAGTGTTCAGATGTACCAATCAAATACAGGTCTTCACCTTCAATTTTGTACATCATGTTCTGCATTTCCGCAAAACTCATAACACCACTGACAACATCACCATGAATCATGAATGGTGGTACAAAATATGTAAATCCACGATTAATCATGAAGTCACGTGCATAAGCTAGAATAGATGAATGTAATCTAGCAACATTTCCCTTTAAATAATAGAAACCATTACCAGATGTCTTACCAGCTGAGTCAATATCAAGACCATCTACCTTTTCAAGGATATCTGTATGATATGGGACTTCAAAATCAGGAACAAATGGTTCACCAAACTTTTCAATTTCCTGGTTTTCACTGTCGTCTTTACCAATTGGAACAGATGGATCAATGATATTTGGAATCACATACATTCTCTTTTTGATTTCTTCATTCAATTCAGCTTCTCTCTTTTCGAGAGTCTCCATTTCATCGCCCATTTCTTTTACTTTGGCTTTTACCTGCTCTGCTTCTTCTTTTTTTCCATCACGCATCAATAAGCCAATTTCTTTAGACATCTTGTTACGATCAGCACGTAAAGCATCACCTTTTGCTTTTACAGCTCTGACTTCCTTGTCGAATTCAGCTACTTCATCAACCATTGGAAGCTTTTCATCCTGGAACTTCTTTTTAATATTTTCTTTTACAAGTTCTGGATTTTCACGAATTAATTTAATGTCAATCATGTTTATTCTCCTTTACAAAATAAAAACATCATCCACAAAGGGACGATGTGTGTAATCGCGGTGCCACCCTTTTTGTTTATAAATCGTTTCACGTGAAACAATTTATAAGCCTCTTCATTTCCGTATAACGGTCGGAGCCGGAAAGTATTGGTTTCTCTCAAAGGTGGATTCAATCAAACTGCATCAGTTTTCACCAGCCACTGATTCTCTACAATTTACAGTTTTTCATTACTATTCCTTCTCTACGAATTAAAAACATTTAATCATTCAAGATAGCAATTGTCAAGTCATGAATGGAATGATATTATGAAAAAAATTGAGGTGTTTTAAAAATGAAAAGTAAAAGTAATTATGAGAAAAGACTAGAATATAACAATACATATAACAGAAATAATTATCGTTCTTTTTCCATGAGATTACATAATGAAAATGAAGCAGATTTAATTGAATGGATTGAATCACAAGATTCAGTAAAAGAATATCTTCTTTCACTAGTGAGAAAAGATATTGAAAAATCTAAAAAGAAAGAAAAGAAAAAGAAAACATCTAAAAAATAGATATTATGCATGCATGTTACATATACAATCATCTATAAAATAAAGCTCCCTTTTTGCAAAAGTGTGTCTGATGCATAATTCCTTATAATTATTCGATTTTGATACTATTATACATTTATATACATTTTTCCATAATGTGGAGCATATTTTTTTATAAGTTGTCGTGCAATTTATTAGAATGGAATTTTTAAAGAGCCAGCACCTTGAATGGTCTGACTCTTTCAATGTCACCTGTAATTGATAAATTGGATTTTTCTTAATTCTTCATCGCTGGTTTTTTTTCTTTTCCAATAATCAGTAGAACAATCGTGGAAATAACAAAAATTAATGCCGATGTTAAAGAAATAATTCCATCAGTAACCACAAATATGATAAACGTGGCTAATGGAATATAATTAAGAATACTTTTCAAAATTTTCATGTCCAATCTCCCTTAGGTTTCATAATAGGTTTTCTTTATTTTACCACATGACAAAGGGTATTTAGTATTGGTATTGTTATTTTCGTTCTTTGATGACTGATTCTATGATATTTATTTCTTCATCAGTAAGGTTGTATTCTTCGTAAAGCTCTTGGTCTGTAAATATATGGTCAAAGGCTTTTGGTACTGGTACGAAACGCCACCAATTATTACTACTGTTTCCCAGATTATCTGGAAAACCTTATGGTATTGTATTTGAATTTGGACTACTTGATTTTCTAATTGCATACGCAATTCGTGAAATATATAATTATACTGTTGATATATCAGACACTCAAATGTAAATAGGGACAAACAAAATAAAAAGAATGTCTATGAATTTTATTTATCATAAACATTCTATTTTATTTATTCGTTTGTTTCCAATGATTCTTCTACCTGATCTTCTTCAGAATCATCTTCTGGATCTAAGATAGCTACGTTAGAAACGCCTTCTCCATCCTTGATATTAATAAACTTAACACCAATTGTATTTCTACCTACAACAGATACTTGTTTCAAAGAAATACGAATGATAATACCTGCATCAGTCATAATCATACAGTCTTCATCACCATTGATACTTCTCATTGCAACTAGCTCACCAGTTTTATCTGTCAGATTTGCAGTTCTTACACCCTTTGCACCACGACTTGTAATACGATAATCACTTAAATCAGACTTTTTACCAAATCCATTCTTTGTGATTGTAAGAATATATTTTCCTTCTTCATTTGTAGCTAAGCCAATGACTTCACCACCATCAACATTGAAGCCTTTTACACCCTTTGCTGCTCTACTTAAAGGACGTACTGTTTCTTCATTGAATCTAACAGCTTTGCCATTGCTTCCCGCAATGATAATTTCCGCATGACCACTTGTAGCCTTCACAAATGCTAATGCATCATCATCATTAAACTTGATTGCAATTTTACCGTTTTTATTGATGTTTTCAAATTCTTCTACAGATGTTCTCTTAACAAGACCCTTCTTTGTCGCAAAGAATAGATATTTCTTTTCTTCAGAGTCGCTGTAAGGAACCAAAGCACAAACTTTTTCATCTCTAGAAATAGATAATAAGTTAATGATTGGCAATCCCTTGGAAGTTCTAGAGAATTGAGGTATGTTATAACCCTTGATTCTGAATACTCTACCTGAATTTGTGAAAATCAGTAAGTTATCATGCGTAGACATATGAATGAATAATTCAATATTATCATCCTTATTCAATTCCATCCCCTTGATACCTTTACCGCCTCTATTCTGTACTTTATAAGTATCAGATGTCATTCTCTTGATATAGCCATTTGAAGACATAGTAATCACGATATCATCCACAGGAATCAGATCTTCATCTTCCATTTCAGCAGAACCTTCAATAATAGTTGTTCTTCTTTCATCAGCATATTTAATCTTCACTTCAGTTAATTCATCTTCAATGATTTTTTCAACGCGCCAATGATTTGCGAGAATATCCTTAAAGTCTGCAATCTTCACTAATAAATCCTGGTATTCACTTTCAATTTTTTCACGTGCCAGACCTGTCAATCTTCTAAACTGCATATCTAGAATTGCTTTGCATTGAATATCAGATAAGCTGAATTGTTCCTGCATTTTACTTGTTGCTTCTGCATCATCTCTAGAAGAACGAATAATGTGAATAATTTCATCTAAATGATCAACCGCAATTCTTAAACCTTCTAAGATATGTGCTCTTGCTTCAGCCTTTTTCAAATCATATTTTGTACGATTAACAATAACTTCATCCTGATGATCAATATATCCCTGTATCATCTCTTTCATAGAAGCAGTTCTAGGAACCTTGTCAAACAATACAACGTTATTCACACTGAAATTAGACTGTAGAGGAGATAATTTATACAACTGATTTAAAATCACTTCAGGCTGTACATCTTTTCTCAATTCCATAACAACTCTAACACCATTCATGTTAGATTCATCTCTAAGATCAGTGATACCTTCAATTTGCTTTTCACGTGCAAGGGTAGCTATTTTTTCAACCATGCTTGCTTTATTTACAGCGTAAGGAATTTCCGTAATAATAATTCTTCCTTTACCATTAGGCATTCTATCAATTTCAGTTTTCCCACGCATAATGATAGAACCTTTTCCCGTTTCAAATGCTTTACGAATAGCAGATTTACCTACGATATATCCACCCGTTGGAAAGTCAGGTCCTTTGATATATTCCATCAGTTCTGTCGTTGTAATTTCAGGATTATGCATCTGTGCAATGATGACATCAATTGTTTCTCCTAAGTTATGAGGAGCAACATTTGTAGCCATACCAACCGCAATACCCATAGAACCGTTAACAAGTAAATTAGGCATTCTTGCAGGCAATACATCAGGTTCAAGATCTTCGCCTTCATAGTTAGGTGTCATCTTAACCGTTTCTTTTTCCAGATCTCTCAGCATTTCCATAGAAATCTTAGATAGACGAGCTTCTGTATAACGCATCGCAGCAGCACCATCACCATCCATAGAACCAAAGTTACCATGTCCATCAATCAGCATTTCTCTCATATTCCATGATTGTGCCATATATACCAATGCACCATAGATAGAAGAGTCACCATGAGGGTGATATTTACCCATTGTCTCACCAACAATACGCGCACATTTACGGTATGGTTTATCTGGTGTGTTATTCATTTCATTCATTGCGAATAAAATTCTTCTTTGAACTGGCTTTAAACCATCTCTAACATCAGGCAATGCACGAGAAACAATAACTGACATCGAATAGTCAATAAAGTCTCTCTTCATTTCTTCCGTTAAATTTTCTTCTGTAATATTTCCTGGGTCAAATTTTGACTCATCAAATTCCATAAAATCATCTCTAGCCATTCATTGACCTCCTTAAATATCCAATTCTGCGAATCTCGCATTTTCAATAATGTAGTTTTTTCTAGGTTCTACTTCATCACCCATAAAAATACTGAAATATTCATCTGCCCTTTCAGCATCATCAATATTTACACGAATTAATGTACGGTTCTTAGGATCCATTGTTGTTTCCCATAGCTGTTCTGCATTCATTTCACCAAGACCTTTATAACGCTGCGTAGAGATACGATCTCCTAACTCTTCTCTAATACGCTCCATCTGTTGTTCCGTATATGCATAACGTACTGTATTTCCCTTCTGTGCCTTATAGAGAGGAGGCTGTGCAATATATACATGTCCCTGTTCAATAATAGAACGCATATAACGATAGAAGAATGTTAATAATAGAATACGAATATGAGCACCATCGACATCGGCATCGGTCATGATAACAATTTTGTTATATCTCAATTTAGAAGGATCTGTTTCTTCTAAGAAACCACATCCAAAAGCTGTAATCATAGAACGAATTTCATTATTATCAAATACACGTGCCTGTCTAGCTTTTTCTACATTCAAAATCTTACCTCTTAAAGGTAGAATTGCCTGGAAATGAGAATCTCTGCCCTGCTTAGCTGAACCGCCGGCAGAGTCACCTTCGACAATATAGATTTCACAGATACTAGCATCTTTAGAAGAACAATCTGAAAGTTTTCCAGGAAGAGAAGAAACTTCCAATGCAGACTTTCTTCTTGTTGCTTCTCTTGCTTTTTTTGCAGCAACACGTGCTTGTGAAGCTATCATAGCCTTTTCAACGATTGCTTTACCTTGATCAGGATTTTCTAATAAGAATCTTTCCAGCTGTGCTCCAAAAATATCTGAAACGATTTTTCTTACAACTGTATTACCAAGCTTTGTTTTCGTCTGTCCTTCATATTGAGGATCTGGATGCTTGATAGAAATAACTGCAGTAATCCCTTCTCTACAGTCATCAGCAGATAGGTTATCATCTTTATCCTTCAGAATCTTTGCATCTCTAGCATACTTGTTAATTGTTCTGCTTAAAGCATTATTAAAGCCTTCTAAGTGTGTTCCACCTTCAACAGTATTGATATTATTACAGAAAGTATAGATTGCAGGATTATAGCCATCGTTATACTGACAAGCTACTTCTACCTGAATATCTTTTTCATATCCTTCAGCATAGATGATATCTTGATGTACAACTGTTTTAGATTTATTTAAATATTCAATATACTGCTTTAATCCACCTTCAAAATAGAAATCATAGTGCTTCTTTTTATCTTCTTCCTGTCTTTCATCATTGAATACAAGACGGATACCTTTATTTAAGAAAGCAAGCTGTCTTAAACGGTCACGAATAATTTCATGATCATATACAGTTGTTTCAGTAAAAATTGTTGGATCCGCAAGGAATTTAACAACAGAACCATGTTTCCTTTCATCACATGTTCCAATCTCTTTTAATTCACCAACAGGATGACCGCCATTTTCAAATCTTAGATAGTATTCTTTACCATCATGATATACATGTACTTCAAGCCAAGAAGAAAGCGCATTTACGACTGACGCACCTACACCATGTAAACCACCAGAATACTTATAGGCACCGCCGCCAAACTTACCGCCAGCATGTAATACAGTAAAAATCGTTTCAATTGTAGATTTGCCTGTCTTACTGTTTTTACCCGTAGGCATACCACGACCATCATCTTCAACAGTAACTGCGTTATTTTCGTCAATCGTAACTGTTACTGTAGAAGCATATCCAGCCATAGCTTCATCAATACCATTATCAACGATTTCCCATACTAAATGATGCAGACCTTTTGATGATGTAGAAGCAATGTACATACCTGGTCTTTTACGAACTGCTTCTAGACCTTCCAGAACCTGAATTTCAGAGTCATTATATTCCTCAGTTACTTTAGAATCTAAAGTACCGCCAATGACTGCTTCACTTCCATCTTCAGTTTTTATAACGATTCCTTTTTCATCACTCATACATTACCTCCTGTCGTATTTATAATATTTCCATCAGCCACTTTAAATATCTTCATATTCTCATTTCTGAGAAATTCAGGTATTTCTGTCGTAGTGATGATACATTGATAAGATTTACTTACCATTTCTATTAATTTCTTTTGTCTTTCATAATCCAGTTCACTTAATACATCATCCAGCAATAATACTGGCTGCTTATGTGTTTGTTTCGTTATGAAATTTAAAAGAGCCATTTTAAATGAAAGAACTGTCATTCTTTTTTGTCCCTGTGAAGAGATTTGAATCAAAGGCTCATGATTCATTTCAAATAACATATCTTCACGATGAATTCCAAAAGAAGTCACATGATTCTCAATATCCTTCTGGCGATTGTTTCTATGTCCCAATAAGATATTTTCATAAGAAATATCATTATCTAAACAACATTTATATTTCAAATGTACATCCACAGGATCATCAGATAACCTGTGATAAATATTTGTAATATAAGAATCTATGCTATCAATAAAATTCTTTCTTTCCTGAATGATCATAAATTCATATTTAGAAATATTTTCATCCAATGTATCTAACAGTAACTGGTTTACAGTTTGTTGTTTTAAAAGACTGTTTCTTTGTTTTAACGTTGTTTGAAATTTTGATAAAGCTAATAGATACGTATTAGAAATTTTTGATATTTCCTGATCCATTACTTTTCTTCTTTCTTTTGGAAAATCAGAAAAAATATTCAGATCATCAGGTGAAAAAAGAACAACATTCAGCATTCCAACAAATTCACTGCTTTTCTTAACTGGTTGATGACGAACCAATAGAGTCTTTCCCTTTAAATGAATCACGCATTCAATTTCATTACTCTTTTCTCCATCAAGAAACGTACATTTAATATCAGAAAATAATTCGCCTTTTTTTATTAACTGTTTATCATCTAAAATACGATGACTTCTAGTAAGAGATAGATAAACAAGACTTTCTAGTAGATTTGTTTTTCCTTGCGCATTCTTTCCAGTAATTACATTCATTCCCTGATAAAAATCAATAGAAGAATATTTATAATTTCTGAAATTACGTAAAGTTACATTCTGAATGATCATCCAACAACAAGTTTTCTTCCTTCTACTGTTACTGTATCACCAGGATATAATTTTCTACCTCTACGATTTTCTTCAATGCCATTGACGAGAACCTTATTTTCCATTAAATAGATCTTCGCTTCGCCACCAGTAGAAATGATATTAGACATCTTTAAGAACTGGTCTAATTTAATGTATTCTTTGTTTAATTTTTCCATAGAATTCTCCTTTATTCAGGCACATAAAAAACCTTATAAATTATATCATAAAACCTCTTAAAAGTCCTTTGTTTATCCCACTTTTCTAAAGATATTACGATATATTTACAAGGTTAAAATAATTAAAAAAATCAGTTATAAGTTCTAACTGGAAGAACTAACTGGATCACACTGTCATCATCTAGATTTTTAAGAATAAATGGCTTCATTTCACCAGTGAATTCAATGATGATTTCATCATCTTTTAAAGCTTTAGCAGCATCCATTACATAGTTGCCAGAAAAAGAAATATTCAATGGATCACCTGTCCATTCAGCATTTAATACTTCTCTTGATTCACCAATTTCCTGTGATTTGTTTGTAATCACAACTTCATCTACAGAACACTGCAGTTTATTGATTGTCATATTATCATTCTTGATGAATGTTGTACGGTCAATTGCCTTGATCAGATCCTGACGATTCATCTTCAAAGTATATGAGAATGATGAAGGAATCAAACGATCTGTTTCTGGATATCCACCATCTAATAATCTTGATTGTAAGATCATATCATCAATAACAAACTGTACTTTTTTATTATTCTGATAAATAGAAATTGTATCATTGCTTGTTAACATTGTTGTTTTCACTTCATTTAATGATTTAGAAGGAATTGTAATGTTAAATGAATGAGATGTTTCTAAATGAAGCACTTTCTTTGCTAAACGATATGAGTCAGTCGCTGTAATGATTAATTCATTTTCATTCAGCTTAAAGTTAACACCTGTTAATACAGGTCTAGTTTCTTTTAAGCTGGCCGCAAAAGCCGTTTCTTCAATAATAGAAGCTAATTCACTCTGCTTCATAACAATAGGTTCTTCCGGTAAAGAAAAATCAATCTTTGGATAATCATAGACGTTCATGCCATTGATCTTAAATACTGCAGAAGCACCAGAGAATCTTGTTAAAGAACCATCAATGATTTCTACCTGTACATTTTCACTGTCGATCTTCTTAACGATATCTAATACATACTTAGAATCAATTAAGATGGATCCTTCTTCTGTAATGTTTAAATTGTTATCTTCATTCTTTTGAATTGTTTTCTGAATTGAAATATCAGAATCACTGCCAGTGAGAATCAAGGAATCATTTTTTGCTTCAATTTTGATACCTCTTAAACTTGCCTGCGGTGAATTTGAGAATACTGCGTGGGATACGATTGATAATGCATTGGATAATTCATTTTTATTAATGTTGAAGTTCATAAGCCTTCCTCCCTGTTATGTATATTTATAAATAATAAGTTTATTGTTATTAAGAGTGTGGAAATTGTGGAAAACTCTAAATTTCAGCTTAATAACAATAAAATTTTAGCATTTTCATGTGTTGATATAAAGTGGATAAAATTGTGGAAACTATAATAGCTGCTTCTCTATTTCATCAATTGCATTCTTAAATGCAGTATCTTTCTGAAGCTGCTTTTCTACTTTTGTACAAGCAGAGATGATTGTTGAGTGATCTCTTCCACCAAATTCATCACCAATCTTGATATATGGAATATCAAGCAGTTTTCTGCATAGATAGATTGATATCTGTCTAGCATTGCTGATATTCTTTGTACGTGTTTTGGATGTAATCTGTTGTCTTGTCAAACCATAATAGTCCGCAACGACTTTAATGATTTTCTTAGGAGATAAACCAGTTTTATCAGAAACAACAGCCTGGTTTTTCAATGCATTCATGACAGTCTCAAATTTAATGCATCCGCCATCCGGCTGAAATTCAATTGCATAGAATAAAACACGATTCCAAGCCCCTTCTAGATCTCTAACATTACCAGAAAAATTAGATGCGATATAAGCCAATCCTTCTTGATCAACATCATCAATTCCATATCCATTCTGCTTGATTTTACTTTGTAGAATCGCAAGAGATGTTTCAAATTCAGGGGAATCAATGCCTACAGATAAACCAGAAGAGAATCTAGATATCAGACGATCTTCCAGACCTTTGATTTCACGAGGCTGACGATCAGAAGCAATACATACCTGTTTCTTGTTATTTACAAGCTCGTTATAAATCGTAAAGAAGATTTCATGTGATTTTTCTTTTCCTGCCAGGAATTGAATATCATCGACAAGCAATAAATCAACGTTATACATATAATGCTTGAATTCTTCAATACGATTATCACGTATTGCATTGACTACCGTTTCTACAAACTTCAAAGATTCAGTATAGTACACCTTCTTTGATGGATCGTTCTTTAATACATAATTTGCAATAGACATCAATAAATGTGTTTTACCAAGTCCTGAGTTACCATAAATAAATAATGGGTTAAAGAATTTACCAGGATTCAAAGCACACGCTAAAGCAGCAGCCTGTGATTCTTTATTACAGTCACCAACGATAAAGTTATCGAATGTACGATCCTTTTGAATAGGCATAGATTGAAAATCAATGTCGTTGTATGAAGGAACTGGTGTAAGAATCGATTTTTCATCTGGTAGTTCATGTTCCTGATAGACTTCAAGAATGATCGTATGATCTAAATGAAGTACATCAATAAAACAAGGTACAATGACATCTGACTGACTTTGTAATATCTGTTTAGAGATAATATTAGGTGCAACCAGGATTGCTTTGTCCGTAGTTAATTGATGCAGCGAACAAGGCTTATAAAAGTTATTGATAATTTCGGAATCAACGTTCTGATTCGTATGCATGTAATCAAGAACTTTATTCCAAACATCTAAAAGATATTGATCTTTTGTAAAATTCATATAAAAAACTCCAAAATATTTCTTAATAGCCTATATATTCTAATTCTAAAATTGTGGAAAAGATACAAATAATTGTGGATAAAAAAATTATCCACAATTTATACACATGTAAAATAATGCATAAAATAAAGAAAATAATAACTTTTCCACAATTTTCCACAAAATTCAAATGTTGATTAATTGTGGAATATTAATCAACAGTGTGGAAAAATCAGAAAATTGTTGAAAAATATAAAAAAACTAAAAATAATACACAATAATCAACAATCAAATAATGGCTTATTTATCATAAAATATAAGTTTTCCACAGTTTTCCACAATTGTGGAAAACTACAATTGTGGATGTTGGGATTAGCTGTGGAAAACTGTTTTTTTAAATTTAGTTAAAACTTTGAATTTCAGCATAAATATCATGTATTTTACATATTGTCGATATTGTTGATAAAAAAAGACTTCATATAATGCAGTAAAAGTAATAAACAATTGTGGAAAAAATGAGAATGGGCGTTAATATAAGCAACAATAATAAAAAAAGGTAATAATATCTATTCACAGAAGAACTGATAATATTACCTTTCCCTTTTCATGATTTTGAATGTCCGGTTCAAAAAATAAAAGGAGTTTAACATGAATAATGGTAACATAATTATTAAAAAAATTTAAAATATGATTGATGATGATTGTGATGTAACTGATTTTGTGTAGAAGATCATACCAAATACATTACAGTTGAAAAATACTCTTCTAATAAATACTGTCTCGTATGTTGAAGCAGACTATATTTCAAAGGAAAAATTACACGTCATCAAAACAATCATGTTCTGCAGGATCGATATGAACTTGATATTCTTTTATTAAGCTTTAATTTTATGAACATATGCTTTCTGATAAGATTCATCAATGACCTTGTTTTTATGTTCTATTTTTTTAGTTTTTATCCTTGTTGCATCGTATTCCTGCACTCCTCCGTGCCATGAACAAGCACCTCTTCCAGTTGCACAGGTCGGAGACCATGTTCCATCTACGCATAGTGTACAGCTGTCTTCATAATTTTCATAAGTATATGTAGTTTCAAAATGTGATTTTTCTTCAACTTCTGGATAATACTGATATATCTTATACTTCACACCTTCATACTTGCAATTTTTTGTCACTGAAGTTCCATCACATGTAGGTAAAGTCAAATCTTTTATTTTTTCCATCATGCTGTTAGCGTTTGTACTTAAACACAACGAAGTTCCAACGGCACTCACAAACAATAAAAGACATAGAAAAACACGGATGCTACTTTGAACTGCAGTTTTACTGGTTTCATTTTTTTGAATAATTTGCTTTGGTTTCACTATTTGTTCTGAATTCACTATATTCTGCTTTTCATTCGCTACATTTTGTTCTGTTTTCACTATATTTTTCTTTTCCAATCTATCAAGAAAATCTGTAGTAATACCATACAATGAAAAATAACCTCGCAAACACTCTTTACTGTTAAATGACAATGAATTAATTGATGATGCCGAAAAACAGTCACAAATTTCCTGTTCAATAAATTCAGCAGTACTTGGTTTTTCTTCTATGCTTTTACGTACATGAAATACCTTTTTCAATTCATTTGGATATTTATAATAGAGCCATCTTATTTTATTTTGATTGCTTTCGTTTAATGAAATCAACTCATTCACGTTACTAGCTGAAGAAAGAATTTCTTCTTTAGATTTGAAAGCATAGCAAGATGAACATGGCTCTTTTCCAAGAAATAAAGCTTCTTCAATTTCACCTTTGCATAAATTGTTATTTTTCCGAAAATGCCTGCAGTTTTTTTTATGGTATTTGGTTCCAGTAGGTGTCCAGTAAACAAATTCATTAGACATGTTCAACTTATAACTGATTTTATTACTTTCTGAATTGTCATGAAAAATAAGATTATTTGATGGCTTGTCACAATCGCATGTCAAGAAAAATGAATATACTCCAGAATAGTCCTTTTTACATTGGATGTAAAAATCCTTTTTTTCTTTCAAATATCTGCATACTATACGTTCATATTCTGGTGGAACATACCCAATCAATAGTATAGGAAAGTTAATGATATAAACTTTCATTACTTGCTTATCAGTATAACTGCACTCGCCATATAAAAGTTTAAAATTAAAGATTGAGCCTTGCTGCTGTTTTTCAACAATTTCAGCTACCTCTGAGATTGAATGATGTTTGTAGCATACTTTAGTTATTTTGATATTCCAATCTTTCATGCTTTTATACCTTCCGAAGCCTTCCATTCTTAATATTATTCATAGTAAGTATATCTTTAATATTAAATTCATCATCAACGCTTATGTCAAAAAGACTTTGCCATAGCTAAATTGGTTCGCTAAAAAATATTAAATCATATAACTCATACAGTTTTTTGCCAAATGGTGTAACTTTATACAAACCAGAATTATCGAAAGCATGAGTATTTATATACTCCTCAAAAATTGCAGATGCCAATGGAGAAGAAGTTCTAAATTCTCTTTTTTCATCATCGAAAAAAACTTCATCTTTAATTTCGGAAAAATCAATTTTTTTCAGTAAATTATAATCCTCATCATTTAATTTAATATCTATCGTTTTCATTCTTCCTCCTAGATTACATTATTTTTATTTCCAAGTCTCCCGTGCTTTTATGCATTCCATCGCCTATACTTTATTTAATACAAATTCACATGATCCAATACAGTTATTGTTTCATCTATTGCATCAGATACACCAATAATATCTCCAAGCCAAGGTCCTGGCCCACAGGATGTAACTCTGCCATATCCCATTAAGACAGGAAGCAGATCTAAATCATTTCTATATTTATCATTGCAGTCTAAAAACTTTGTTTTGCTGAAGCTGTAGCAAACTTTCTTTGTATAGTTGATGATGTATTCAAAACGCATTCCATTTCTGACAAACATGCCTTCAAATGGATCACTCTTACCTTCGACATGATACTTATCAAATTCATCATCATATCCATGTTCTATGATTTCAAAATATTTAGCAACAGCTTTTCTGACGGCTTTTTCGGAACTTTTAAATCCACATGATACATTTCTATAGCTGTCTAAAATAATATCTATTATGCAGCCATCATTTTCACATTTTTTAGAATCTTCGAGCAGCAAATCAAAAATTGGCATGTCATAATTTTCAGAAATCAGACATTCGTCCCCTATCCATCCAACCCTGCATCCATTCCAGTCCGCAGCCAAAAGTGCATACAGCGCACAGAGCACCTCGCTTTGACGGGTCATTGATTCACGAAATTTATTTCCATAGTCAAAATCATAAGGATCGATATATTCTTTTTTATCAGCATTTACCCAAATAAAATATTCACCCATATGTCTGTCTTCCCTGCATATAAAAATAAATGTATATGAAATGAAATTACTTTTAATACTTTTGTAATTATATCACAGGCAAAAATACAGATGAAAAATAGCTGAAATAATCATCTTTTTTAGGATAACTAATCTTCATAAAAAAACCACTGTTTTCTAACAGTGGTCATTTTCTTATTCACCCATTGTATCGTCAGACATATCTTCGATTTCTTCAGGTTCTTCATCTGGAACATACTTGATAACAAGATGTCTATTTGTTCCTTCCCCTTCAGATTCCGTAGAAATGTTATGCCAGTCATTTAATGTCTGATGAATCACTTTACGTTCATCATTAGGCATTGGATCAAGTTCTACATTTACATGAGATCTTTGAACCTGCTTGGCAATTCTTTTACCCATTGCTCTTAATTTGTAATAACGTTCATCTTTGTAATGATTTACGTCAATCAATACATCGATTCTCTTCTTGAATTCAGCATTCACTGCAGCTCTTACTACAGTATTGAAAGCAGATAATGTCTTACCCATCTTACCAATCAATACAGCGTTGTTATCAGCATTTAAGTTAATGATGAATCCATCATTTTTTTCTTCCAGTGCAACTTCAATATCTAAATCAATACCAGTAAAGAAGTCTCCAAGATAATCAAAGATAAATTCCTTTACATCTTCCATTGAAAATACATTCGCTGTAATAGATTTACCAATACCTAATACACCATCTTTTTCTTCTAAGATTGTGTATGAGAGATCTTCAACAGAACAACCCTTTTCTTCTGCAGCCTGTTCTAAGATTTCTTCAATTGTTTTAGCGGAATAAGAAGTCATTATCTTGCTCCTTTCTTATTTTCATTGTTTTTATCAATAATCTTTTGAACAACTAAAGTCTTAATAATATTAACCAATGAGTTAATAGCCCAGTATAGAGCCATAGCACTTGGCCACACCAAACCAAACATCATGATCATTGCCATCATATAGATCTGCATGAACTTCATTGACTTGTTTTCAGGAATATCAGGTCTTCTATGATGTTTTGCTGCTTCAGCTTCAGCCTTCTTCTTCTGAATCATCTGAGGAAGCTTCATTGATAAGAACTGACATACAGCCATGAAGATAAATAGCAATAAATACATCCATCCAATTGCATCACCCTTCAATGCACCCTGAATACCTGTTAATGGAGTAGAATCCATCTTCATTCCTAAGAATGAACCAGTTTGAACAGCTTCACTTCTCTGAACAGCCATATACATAGCCATTAAGATTGGGAACTGAATAAATGTAACTAATAATGTACCAGTTGGAGAAATATTGTACTTCTTGTATAATGCCTGCATTTCAGCAGCTTGACGCATCTTAGAAGTATCATCATCTCTTCCTTCATATTTACGCTGAATCTTTTCAAGTTCAGGCTGGATCAATTGCATCTGTTGTGTCGCAATTGTTGATTTATAAGTAGCTAAAGCAACAATACCATTAACTAAGATTGTAATTGCGATGATAGCTCCACCAACTGTAATCTTAGGAGCTAAAATATTGATCAGCTTACTTAATGGATATACGAAGATTGCGCTGAACCAGTTTTCATCAGCCATAATGCTTGAGAATGTAGTATCGTTTGTGATTAAAATAATATTGTTATTGGCATCTCTTGGAACGGTACAACCTACTGTCATAACCACAAATAACATGAGGCAAGACCACTTCAAGATTTTTTTCATGCGGGGACTTAATTTCATTACCCTTCTCCTTATTCATTTAACTACAACATTGTAGCTTTATTAAATAGTTTTTCCAAGCTATTTTTATTTGTAAGATAATCGTTTTCTTTATATCCAAATCTTACAATAATGACAGCATCGTATTTGCATGTTTCAAAGTCAATTAGATCCTGACACATCATACGAACCTGTCTTTTCAATTTGTTTCTTACTACCGCATTTCCTATCTTTTTAGACAGTGTAATTCCAATACGATTCATTTCTTCTTTTTTAGGTCGATAGTATAAAGCATATTGATGATTTGTAACTTTTTTTCCAGTATGAATCAATTCCTGGAATTCTTGAGATTTCTTGACACGGTTTATTTTTTTCATATGAAAACCTCAAAATTGAAAAAAAACCACCTTGTCGGCGGTTTAAGCAGATAAGACCTTTCTTCCCTTAGCACGTCTTCTTGCAAGGACCTTACGTCCGCCGACTGTTGCCATACGGGCCCTAAAGCCATGAGTGGCTTTGTTCTTTTTCTTGCTTGGTTGGTATGTTCTCTTCATTCATGCCACCTCCATTCATAAACTTTTCTACATGTTATAGAAAACAAACGCTATAAAATAATATCTTTTGTGTAGATAATTGTCAATAAACAACAGAAAAAGAATCTACTAATTTTAATAGATTCTTTGATATCATTTTTCAATACTGTAATATTCTTCAAATGTATAGTTTGGATCATTCAACTCAACACCCTTATTATAGATAGCATTTGCAACATCTACACCGACATATCTATAATGCCAAGGTTCAAAATTAACACCTGTAATACTTTCTTTTCCTTCAGGATATCTTTGAATAAATCCATACTCATGTGCATGTGCAGATAGCCATTGACCAGCTGGTGTATCTTTAAACGCAACTGTATTATTGATATTTGTTGGATCATCTGTGAAATCAAGTGCGAGACCAGTCTGATGTTCATTATAGCCAGCCAGGAAACCATTTGCCTTTGCATATTCTTCTCCATTCATAGAAATAATATCCATTGCACGTTCTTCGATTTCTTTGTAATCCATATATCCACTTGTTACTGTCAGTGAAATACCTTCACTTTCCGCAGCAGCTTTCATCTGTTTCGCCATTTCACCAGCTTCAGCATTTACTTGAATGACATCAGTTGTACTGTTCAGATAAGGTGTAGCTAAATTCGCAGGAACATAATCTTTACTCAATGCATGCTGGAAATCAACAAGAAGCTGGAAAGAATTTAAATCCGTTAATTCCGCAGGTAATTGATTTTCTATAACAGAAGTAGATGGTTCAAGTGTTGGAACCAGTGTTGGTTTTGCGGCCTTTTTAATTTCTTCTCTATTTTTGTATGCATACATACTTAAAAATAACAAAGAAATAGATAAAACAAGCAATACAGAAAGAATGATAATAATCGTCGTTTTTTTCTTGGATTTCTGCTGCTTTTTTTCTTCTTTTTCAATTGCTTCATGAATCTTTAGATCAGCAGCTGTTTTTTCTAATTCTCTAAAAACATCATCAACTTTCTTTTCTTCCATCAATTCTTTTGAATCAGGAATATTATCAAATAATGATGTAGAAGTATTTGGTCTAACGATCTTATCATTTATTGTATTATCATCTTTTCCATTCTCTAATTCAAAATCAATATCAGGAAATGGTGCTTTTTTACTTTCAATTTTTATATTTTGTAATTCTTTTTCAAATGTATCTTCTTTATTTGCCATAAAACTATTTTATATGGAAAACAAGAAAAAGAGAAATCATTTCACAAGATTTTCAGATTTTGAAGGAAAATGCGCTATAATTTAAAGCTAAGTTTTGTATAATTTACGAAGAGGTGAAAAAAATGCAAATTATTATTTATCTTATCTTAGTATTAATGATCGTTAGAATGTTTCTAATGAGTAAAAGAACAAATAAAAGTAAAAAATTAATTGATGTAGTTAATTCTGTTGGTGATAAAGAAGAATTCTTTGAAAATATGAAGCAGTTTGAAGAAGAAATGAAGGATGATAATGAATTTTTAAATAAGGGAAGAGTTATTCATCTTTGGGGGTTAGCTTTTCATAATGAATTTGAAGAATTTGATGAAGTAATGAATTCTATTGATGTAGATCGAATGATGACACATGAAAAAGATGGTTCTGTAAAAATTACAGAAAATGAAGATGCATTCTTTTATTTATATTTAGGAATTCCAAATATTCTTGAAAAAGATGGAAAGCCTGACTATAGAAGAAAGCTGAATGAAAAGATGGAACAGTATAAAGATATTTTAAAAAATCAGCTTGTACGCGTAGAAGCTGAAGCTATTAATCAATTCTATGAAAAAGAAGGTGATCAGGGATTAGCTTTCTATGAATCTTTATTAGTTGGTGATTATAGTCAATATCAATATTCCAAATCTTTAATTGGTTTATATAAGAGCATTGCAAATGCAACAGCAGCAGTCATCTATAAAGAAAATGATCAAACTGAAAAGTATGAGGAATGTAAACCAATGCTGGAAAACTTTGCGAAGAGTGGTATTGGTGAAAGATGGATGAAACAGCTTGGTCTAGAAGTGAGTGCTCCAGTAGAAGAAGAGGAATTTGATAACATCGAAGAAAAAGAGGAGGATCAATGAAATTAATTGTAGGTTTGGGAAATCCTGGAAAAGAATATGAAAATACAAGACATAATTCTGGCTTTTTAGCTATGGATCGTCTTTTAGATAAATGTAATGTTGCTTCCACAACAAAAAAATGGAATGCATTGATTGCAAATATTAAGGTGGATGGTGAATCTGTATTATTGATGAAACCACTCACATATATGAATGAATCAGGAAATGCAGTCATTCAGGCTGTAAATTATTATCATATTGACCCATCAGATATTCTAGTTATGCATGATGATATGGATTTGCCTACAGGATCTGTAAGAATTCGTAAGAATGGATCAGCAGGTGGTCAAAAAGGAATGAAATCTATTATTGCACATGTAGGTACAACAGATATTCCTAGAATTCGTATTGGTGTAGGACATTCTGATAAAGGAAATCATAATTTAGTACCTGACTGGGTATTATCTCCAGTTCCAAAAAGTGAAAAAGCTGATTTTGACAATGCACTGCAGAATAGTGCAGATGCGGCATATGCATGGATTACACAGCCTATGGATAAAGTCATGAATCAGTACAATATTAAAAAGTAATATGTCAAACAATAAAATGCCTCAATGGCTTTTAAAACAGTTAGAAGATAATCCGGCAGTATCATTGTTAGATAAAAATCTATCTAATCTGCCATTAACTTCCACGATCCAGGAAGCTCTTGTCATTGCAACTTCATACAAGCATCGACCAAGATCTATTCTTGTGGTAAAAAAGAATTTGTATCAAGCACAGCTTCTATATGAAAGAATTTCTTCTTTCCTCGAAGATGATGAATGTGCTCTTTTTGCGTCGGATGAGTCATTACGTGTAGAAGCAATTGCTTCCTCTCCTGAAATGAGTGCAATCAAAGTTGAAACAATGTCTTCTTTACTGGAAAATCCACATCAGGTCGTTGTGACTTGTCCAAGTGCTTTACTTCGTTTTCTGCCATCTTCTGAAAATTTTAATGATTGTATTATCAATATTAAAGTGGGGGAAGAAATGGATATGGATCAATTGAAAATGAAATTGATTCATGGAGGCTATTCTCAAACTTCCCATGTCGATCAGCCACTTTCTTTTGCGGCTAGAGGTGGAATTGTTGATGTATATTCCATTAACTATGATCATCCAATTCGTATTGAATTTTTTGATACTGAAATTGACAGTATTCGTTTCTTTGATGAAGGCAGTCAAAAAACAATCAAGCAGGTAAAAGAAGTTAAGATTGTTCCAGCATCAGATGTACTTTTTACAGATGCAGAAATTGAAGAAATCAAAACGAAAGCAGCTGCTTTATTAGAAAATAATGCAAATGCTGAAATTGAAGCAGATTTAGATGCACTGGAAAATCATATTTTTGAAAAAAGAATGTACCCATATACTGCTTTATTAGATCATGCAAGTGGAATATGGGAATATATGGATACACCAGTCATCATTCTTTCAGATCCATCTGAAGTAACTGCTTCTATTAAACATTTCTTAGAAGATTCTATACAATATGTGCAAGAAATGGTTCAGGAAGGAAAGATGCTTCCAAAGTATTCTTTATTTCATGAATATTCTAGAATTGCATTAGATTGTAAAAGAATCAAAGAAGATCCATTCATAGATAATATTTCTAATATTCATGAAGTAAATATTCCAAATGAAACATTAGATGTTCGCTTAAAGATGATCAATACACCAGAAAAGAATGTATTGGCTTTAAATGAAAAAGAAATTGAACGAGTCATTCATACATGTATGGAAGAACATATTCCATATCAGATGATTGATGCTGAAAGTGAAATCAAAGATGGTATCAATATTTATCTTGAAGACTATATGCAAGGATTTCAGATAGGGGATCATTTTCATGTCTATACAGCAAGTGAAATCTTTGAAATTCATCACCATCGTGGAAGATATGAAAATAAGTTTAGAAATGCTGAAGTTCTGCATCACTATGAAGATCTTTCACCAGGAGACTATATCGTTCATGCAACGTATGGTGTAGGACAGTACGTAGGAATTAAAACAAGAGAATTCCAAGGTGTAAAAAGAGATTTTATTAAAGTTGTATATCGTGGAAATGCAGAATTACTTGTTCCATTAGAACAGTTCAAACTTGTACGTAAGTTTGTATCTCGTGAAGGTGTTGTTCCTAGATTAAATAAGCTCGGCAGTGGGGACTGGGAAAAGACAAAAAAGAGATTACAGGAAAACGTTGCACATATTGCGGATCGTTTAATTTCTTTATATGCAAATAGAGAAACACATATTGGTCATGCATTTTCAAAAGATACACCTGATCAGAAAATCTTTGAAGATGCGTTTATGTTTGAATTAACACCAGATCAGAAAAAAGCAGTGGAAGATATTAAAAAAGATATGGAAAGTGATAAACCAATGGATCGACTTGTATGCGGTGATGTTGGTTTTGGTAAAACAGAAGTATCTGTTATTGCTTCTTTTAAAGCTGTCAGTGATAACAAGCAGGTTGCAATGCTTTGTCCAACAACGATCCTGGCAGAACAGCACTACAAGACATTTACAAAGCGATATAAAGGATATCCTGTTGAAATACGTGTATTGAATCGTTTTGTATCACAAAGTGAAGTGAAGAAAACGTTAAAAGATCTTGAAGAAGGCAGAGTTGATATTGTTATTGGAACACATCGTTTATTAAGTAAAGATATCAAGTTTAAAGATCTTGGTCTTCTAATCATTGATGAAGAACAGCGCTTTGGTGTGGAACATAAAGAAAGAATCAAGGAAATGAAAAATGGAATTGATGTATTGACACTCAGTGCAACGCCAATTCCACGTACATTACAGATGTCTCTTGTTGGAATTCGTCAATTGTCTCAATTAGAAACACCTCCAATGAATCGTTATTCTGTTCAGACATATGTTGTTGAAAAGAATGATGGATTAATTCAGAATGCGATTGAAAAAGAATTGAGTCGAAATGGACAGGTTTTCTATTTATATAACAACATCGAACAAATCTATAACCGTGTCAGAAAGCTGCAACACTTACTCCCAGAAGCAAGAATTGGCTGTGTTCATGGACAGATGGGAAGAGAAGAAATAGAAGATATTATGCTTCAATTTAACCAGCATGAAATTGATGTTCTTGTCTGTACAACAATCGTTGAAAATGGAATTGATGTTCCAAATGCAAATACAATTCTGATTGAAGATGCACAAAACTTTGGTTTAGCACAAATCTATCAGATCAAGGGAAGAGTTGGCAGAAGTGATCGACTTGCCTATGCATATTTAATGATTCCAGAACGACGTCAATTAACAGAAATCGCACAAAAGAGATTAACTGCAGTTAAAGAATTTGCATCTCTTGGTTCAGGCTATAAGATTGCAATGCGAGATTTAACAATTCGAGGTGCAGGAGATCTATTAGGACCATCTCAATCAGGTTTTATTGATACGGTTGGTATTGATATGTATATTGAGATGCTGGAAGAAGCAATTGAAGCCAAAAAGAGTGGAAAAGAAATTGTCCATGAAGAAGTAAAACCAAATCCTAGTATTTCAAAATCCAGCTATATTCCAAATGGGTTTACAAATGATGATTTTGATAAACTGGATATGTATCAAAAGCTAGATAAACTAGATAGCAAGGAACAGTTAAAAGCGTATCGCAGTGAAATTGAAGATCAGTATGGAAAGCTTCCAAAGGAAGTCAGATCTTTATTTGAAAAGAAAGAGTTAGATATTGCATTGAAAGAGGCAATTGTGCAATCTTATCGAGAAGTAAAGAATCAAATGGAAATTACATTCTCTTCTTTATATTCGCAACATGTTGATGGTGTGAAATTATTTGAATCTTTCACTAAAATTTCAAAAGATATCACAATTCGATATGCAAATCAGTGTATTATAGTGTTACTGCCAAAGGGTAAAAATGATTTGAAAATGGCTGTAGAATGCATTGAAAAGGCAAAGGAATCTGTACATGAGAATCGATAAATTTTTAAAAGTATCAAGAATATTAAAAAGAAGAACAGTATCAAAAGAACTGGCATTGAATCAAAGAATTGAAATCAACGGTAAAGTTGTAAAACCATCTCATGAAGTACTAGTTGGAGATATTGTTGGCGTGACATTTGGAAGCCGTAAAATGGAAGTTCGTGTTTTATCGATTCAGGAAGTAAAGAAGAAGCAGGAAGCTTCTGATATGTATGAAATTGTATCGCAATCATTTGTAGAGAAAGAAGAAAGGAACGAGTAGTATATGGCAAAGAAATTAAAGAAAAAAATTAAAAAGAATTCATATTCTATTTTTCGCAAAGTAATGACTGTTGTTTTAATACCTGTTTCTATTTACATGATTTATACAGTTGTTATTGAGTGTATGACAACTGTGAAATTGCATCAGCAGCTGGCTGAAGTGCAGGCAAAGCTGCAAGAAGTGAAAGATGAGAATACATATCTCACACAACAGAAAGAAAAGCTGCAGGATCCTGACTATGTTGAATCTTATGCAAGAGGCAACTATCAATTATCCAAGGATGGAGAACAGATTTTCTACCTTCCAGAGAAGAATAAATAACATATGAACATAGATACATACATTACAGATAAGATTGAAAAAGAGATTAAGTCTTCTCACACAAAAGCAGTGAGTTATGAAAATACACATAACATTCTGACAATTACAGGAATTGCTTTAAGTGCGTGTGCTGCTGGTGTATTAGCAGTTGGTGCATCTACAGGAATCAATTTAGGAATATTGATTGCTTCTGTTTCGTGTTCACTTGTTTCTTGTGTAACGCTGCTTGTAGATCGTATCTATGACTTTGAAAAGAAATCGATTGTTGCGGAGAACAAATCCAAAAGTTTAGAAAAAGAAAAAACATGCTTTCAGCTAAAAGCTGGAATTTATAAGAGTGAAAGTGAATCTATTTTTGTAGAAAGATGTGAAGATCTTTTGAAGTGAAAATTATGAATGAATTTAAAGTAATTAGAAATGCACATATATATGCACCTGAAGATGTAGGAATCCAGGATGTATTGATCTGTAACGATAAAATGATTGATATACAGCCAAATCTCGTATTTTCATATGATCATGAAGAAATTGATGCGAGCGGGAAGTATTTGATTCCTGGGTTTATTGATCAGCATGTACATATTATTGGTGGCGGGGGAGAAAATGGTTTTTCTTCCTTGATACGTGAAATCCAGATGACAGACTGTATCCAGTATGGAGTAACAACAGTCGTTGGTCTTCTTGGTACAGATGCACATGTGAAATCTATTGAACAATTGGTTGCAAAAACGAAAGCATTGAGAGAACAAGGGATGAGTGCCTATTGTTTAACAGGTTCCTATGCAATTCCTACAACAACTCTAACTGGTTCTATTGGAAAAGATATTGCATTTATTGATGAAATCATTGGTGTAAAGGTTGCAATCAGTGATCATCGTTCTAGTGCTCCTTTAAAGCAGGAACTTGCTAGAATGGCAACGGAATGCAGAACTGCAGGATTGCTTGCAAATAAACCTGGTGTTGTTCATATGCATACTGGAAAAGGAAAAGATGGATATAAGAAAATCCTGGAAATCGTAGAGGAAACGGATATTCCGATTACACAATTCAGACCAACACATGTTGCGAATCAATATGAAGATGCATTAGCTTTTGCTTCGAAGGGTGGATATATTGATTTTACAGCAGATGAAAAAACACCATCTTTACTAAAGAAAACATTAGAGATCGTTCCATTGAAGCAGATTACATTATCATCAGATGCAAATGGATCATTTCCAATCTGGGATGAGAATTTAAATATCGTTGGTATGGGTGTTGGTAAAATGGAAACATTATATGCATCTATCCGTTCATTGATTCTAGAAGAACATGTAGATATTTCTACAGCGATTTCTATCATTACCAAGAATGTTGCGGATGCATTACTTTTAAAACAAAAGGGAAGTATCGAAAAAGGAAAAGATGCAGATATTGTACTCTTAGATACTGATTTGAATGTAACGGATGTATTTGCATTAGGAAAACAGGTCGTTAAAGAAAAAGCAATTGTTGCGAAAAATTATTATCAGTATTGATAAAAGGAGAACTTCCTATGGATACAGGTATTGTCTTGTTGTTTGTTATTATCATGATATGTATGATGGTATGTATGAATTTATTTTCTCACTATCATGATCATAATGATTCCAGCAATATTGAAGTACAGGAAATGTATGGGAAACCAGCAAAGAGTTTATTTATTTCTACTGAGGTATTTTCATTTCATCAGGCAACTGAAGTAACAGATGAAAATGATCAGGTTGTTTATTATTCCAATAGTAAGTTTCTTTCTTTTGTAGATGATACAACAGTGTTTGATGCACCAGGAAATGAAATATCTAATATCACGAGAAAGATGTTTTCTTTCCATGGAAGACATTATATTGCAATGCATGATGGAATGCGTTTTGAATTAAGCAATGAATTATTTCATCTGATGAAAGATATTAAAAATATTGAAGGATTAGGATGGAAGATAACAGGTAATGTTTTAAGACTGAATTTCTTATTGAGTGATGAGAATGATCAGCCGATTGCTTATGTATGCCAAAAAGCATTCTCACTTCATGATAAATATTCTATTGATATTTATGATGTGTCCAAAGAAAAAGAAATCATTTCAATTGTGATTGCATTACAACATATGATAAGAGATCGAAATGCCAGCAGCAATGCATCAACTTCATCGTCATCATCATAAAAAGGGGCTTCATTCGAAGTCCCTTTTCAATAGAGAATCAATTAGTCTAAATCTTCACCCTGGGAAGCAATACACTTCTTATACCAGAAGAAGGAGTCTTTTCTACTTCTAGAGAAGTCACCAGTTCCATCATCATGCCTATTAACAAAGATGAAACCATATCTCTTATACATTTCACCTGTACCTGCAGATACAAGATCAATTGGACCCCAAGTTGTATAACCAATTAAGTTTACATGATCCTTTTCAATGGCATCTTTCATAGCCTTTACATGATCTCTTAAGTAATCAATTCTATAAGAGTCATGGATAGAACCATCTTCTTCAACCTTATCAATCATACCCATACCATTTTCAACGATCATCAATGGTACGTTTGGATATCTTCCAGCAAGTTCATTTAATGTATAGCGAAGTCCAAGTGGATCAATCTGCCATCCCCATGGAGTTGCTTCAAGATATGGATTCTTGCATCCTAAGAATACATTGCCTTTTGCTAATTCATCTTCATGTGTTGTTACACAGTTTGTCATGTAGTAAGAGAAAGTGTACATGTCAACAACACCTTCTTTTAAGATTTTCTTATCTTCTTCATTATCAATGAAAGATGTATCAGTAACCCCTTGTTCTTTCATGAATGATTCTGCAAAGAATGGATATTCACCTCTTACCATGACATCGCCACAGAAGTTATTCATACGGTCATCAGACTGTAAATTCTTGAATTGATCCTTTGGATCAGGTGTTAAACCATAAGAAGACATATGAGCAATCATTAAACCAATCATGAAATCAGGATTGATCTTATGTCCTTCAATAACAGTTTTAGCACTTGCAACAAATTCATTGTGCAATGCTTCAAAACGCTTCTGAGGGTTATCAATGAGCTGATCAACTGGACGTTGTGACGTATTATCTAGATCTTCCTGACATACATATCCAACGCCATTATATGCACCACCACCAGGCATTAAGCCACAGTTGATTTCATTAAATGTGAGCCAGTACTTAACTTTATCTTTATATCTTTCAAAGCAAGTTGTAGCGTATTTAACAAACAAATCAATGACTCTACGGTCAGCAAAGCCATGATACTTTGTAACGATTCCCCAAGGAATTTCATAGTGTGATAATGTAACTAATGGTTCAATACCATATTTCTTACATTCATCAAATACTTCATCATAGAATTTTAAGCCAGCTTCATTTGGCTGTTCATCATCACCATTTGGATAAATTCTAGACCAGTTGATAGATAGTCTGAATACAGTCCATCCCATTTCTGCAAATAATGCGATGTCTTCTTTAAAGTGATGATAAAAATCAATTGCTTCATGAGAAGGATAATAAACACCTTCTTCAATCACAGGAGAGAACATTCTAGGTGTAGAAACGTTACCTCCTTTTAACATATCGGCACAGGATAATCCTTTGCCATCTGTAAGATAAGCACCTTCGCACTGATTTGCTGCGACAGCGCCACCCCATAAAAAACTTTTTGGAAATGCCATATATATTTCCCCATCCTTTCAATATCTATTTTATACAAATTGAAAACGCATTCAAAGAGCATTGCTTTAAGTTTGACCACAAATTATAATTGTAAAGAATTGAGGGGTAAAAAATGCGTAAAGAAAGTGTAAAAGGTTCTGTAGATTTATTACATGGACCTATCTTGAAGAATCTGATTATTTTCATGATTCCTATTTTTATTTCACGCTCTTTTTAAAGAATTAGTTGATAGTCCACAAAAACGGACAGAGAAAACAGA
>SAMEA3387494__coassemble_1808_pt1 | contig 65214 bp, 68 predicted proteins | sample SAMEA3387494__metabat2_low_PE_002 | metagenome-assembled genome bin SAMEA3387494 (sample SAMEA3387494) | Felis catus | biome: Faeces | place: United Kingdom | collected 2012
CAGTGTTTTCTGTAGAGATTGCCAATGATCATCAGTGCTTAACTTAATGACATTGCATATTTTCCACTCTTTTTTCTCTGTTTCACACATTCTGTAAGAATATATTCAATCTGACCATTGATACTTCTAAAATCATCTTCTGCCCAGCGAGCAAGATCATGATACAGTTTGGAGGAAATGCGTAATGGTACCTGTTTTTTCTTATCCACCATTAATATAGACTTCCAGAATTCACAACTGGCTGTGCATCCTTATTGCCACATAAGACAACTAACAGATTGCTGACCATCTGTGCTTTTCTTTCCTCATCTAATTCCACTACGCCATTTTCCTGTAATCTTTCAAGAGCCATTTCAACCATACCGACAGCACCATCTACAATCATCTTTCTAGCATCAATGATTGCACTTGCCTGTTGTCTTTGCAGCATAACAGAAGCAATTTCTGGTGCATATGCAAGATATGTAATACGTGCTTCCATGATTTCAATCCCTGCGATATCAACTTTCTTCTGTATTTCTTCTTTAATACGATTGGCAACAATTTCACTGCTTCCTCTTAAAGAACCATCATCTGCCTGTCCATCCCCTGTTGTATCAACATTCTGTGCAACATCATATGGATAGACTCTAACAACATTTCTAAGTGCAGAATCACACTGTAAAGAAAGATATTCTTTATAGTTATCTACATTGAATACAGCTTTATATGTATCGTTGACTTTCCAGATAACGGCAATACCAATTTCCACTGGATTTCCTAAACAGTCATTAATCTTCTGTACGGCATTATTTAAAGTCATCATTTTCAATGAAATCTTATTGCTTGCATATTCTGTTTCTTTTGTATTAGAAGTCTGTAAAAGAAATGGTGCATGTGATGTATTTCCAACATCTCCAGACTGCGAAAGTTTTGTTTTTGCAGCCGGATTGATTGCAGTACAGAATGGATTGACAAAGTAGAAACCATCCTCTTTCAATGTACCTACGTATTTACCAAATAAAGTCAATACCAAAGCCTCCTGTGGCTTTAATACTTTCAATCCCGCAAACAAGAAACACGCGATGATAAATAATGCTGCAGTAACAGTAATCAATAGAATATTCTCCTGATCACATCCGAAAATAAATCCAACAATACTGATTATGAGTAAAACGATGATGCCAATTAAAGCAGCCATCCCATTCTTTCTTTTGTTTAATACAATTTCTTTCATAAAGAATTCTCCTTTGATATCAAAATGATATCATTTAGATACTAAAAGTCAATTAAGCAAAAAGAAAAGATATGTAAAATGTTATTACATATCTGCATGTTTATTTCTCTTACATATGATATAGGAGACAAAAGAAATCACACCAACCGTAGCAATCGTAACAAGTACATATTTCATACTGTTATCCTGTATAGTTTCATCACTTGTATCTTCTTCAACTGGAAGTGAAGCTGTATTTGTTGAAAAGGCTGTAGATACATGATATGTATGATCAAAATTTGTACGATCCATATAGCCTGTACATAATGCATTATCACTGTCTGTATCAAAGCTGGATTCAACCTTTCCTTCTACCGTAACAGTATATGGAGAGGTACCAGAAATGATTGGTTTTCCTTGTTGTGTGATTGTGACTAGATTTCCATCTGCATCGATAATTTCTCCACCACTTTCAATATTGAGGCAATTGACTTTACAGTCAGAAGAAACGATCCAGGAAGAGTCGGAAGAAATATTCATATTCAATGTACCTTGTTCTTCACAGGATGTACTTCCTGTATAGCTGCTGCCATCTAGCAGATACATATCCACTTTTGCATGACTTTCCACCGTAATATTTCCTACCATTGTTTCTTCAATGCCTGTCAGCTTTACATTCCCATTTGAAACATGTAAAAGATCCACATGGTCACAGTCAAAAGAAAGTAATGATTTATTTAAAATAATATTTGTATCCTGTCCATCCACATAAAACATGCTTCCATCATCAATCATTGTAGATAGAATGGAATTACAGACATCAATTCTTGCTTTTTCCTTTGTGGAAGAATCTTGTATTCCTTTGATTCTGATGCCATTTTTGATCAATTCATTCTGTAAAAGATGATTATTTGTAGAAGAGAGTTGAGAATTGTAAATGGATACATGCTGTCCACCTTCTACTTCTGCAATTTTAGAATGACTTGCGTTACCACTGACATTATCTACTTCTATCGTTCCATTTGCATGTAATAATGGTGCATCATTTCCATCTGTTGAAAGTATAGAATTTGTTAAAGAAATACTTCCATCATTTTGCTTTACATTGACTGCAGCACTTTGATTTCCTTGTGTTGTAATATCCATCTTGTTCGCAATGATTTGTCCACTAGAAACTGCTTCTAAACCATTTGCAGAATCATTGCTTGTTAGAATGGAGCTATCATTTGCATATACCATTGCTTTTTCACTTGCAGCAATACCACTGCTTCCTTTCGATGTACTCTGCAAATCAGAATGAGCAATCTTAGTGAAAGAAGAACTCGTTGTATATACAACTGCATTTTTACCATCTTCACTGTTTGTATCACCACTTTTATGCAGTTTATTCCTGCTGATGGTAACAGTACCACCATTCTGATTGCAGATCACAGAAGTATTGTCAGCATTTGATTCTATCGTTTCATCTGTAAAGGATTCTTCCTTTCCATCAACAATTTTACTTGTGTTTACTGTTTGATTTTCATCTGCATGAATTTTCGTCAATATTGAAATATCTGTTGATATCAAAACTGTTGAACATATTAGAAAAGCTATTTTTCTATTCATCTTTTTTCCTCTTGTTAGTATCTTAGCAATTTTTCGTTTTGTTAATGTGAATCATAGATGAATGATATGTGAACTTTATACTTGACATAGTCAAGTTGTGAGAATATATTTTTTTTGAAGGAGGAAGTCATGTACCAAAAAACATTATCTTTCTATATCGCAATGATGTATCGAAACTTTTCATCCTTCACATCAAAAAAGCTGCAAAAAGCCGGTTTGAATTTCGGACTGTTATTTTTCATTATCTATATTGGAAAACATCCTGGCTGTTCCCCTTCTAAACTAAAAGAATCACTTTCTCTAGATTGGGGACATAGTCAAAGAAGTATCAGTCAACTGGCTGATAAAGGATTTATCACAAAGGAAAAAGAAGGAAGACATTACGTATTGAATTTAACAGAACGTGGAAAGAACGCTTTTTCTATCGCACACCATGTATTCTTTGAATGGGATGAAAGTGTATTACAGACATTTACAGAAGAAGAAAAAAATCAATTATTTTTATTGTTAGAAAAAGCAGCAAATGAAATAACTAAGGAGAAATAGAAATGAACTACGCAATCGTATGTGCAAGTAAAACAGGCAACACAAAACTACTGGCAGATGCCATTCAATCTTCTCTTCCAGAAGAAAAAGTCATCTATGCATGGATTCCTCAAGCGGAAGCCTTGCAGGCTGATCGCATCTTTGTAGGATTCTGGACAGATAAAGGAACATGTTGTACAGAAATCAAAGACTTTCTAAAACACATAAAAAACAAAGAAATCTTCTTGTTTGGAACTTGTGGATTTGGTGGAAGTGAAGCATATTTCCAGAAAGTATTAACTGCGGTTAAAAAGAATGTTGATTCCAGCAATACCATCGTTGGAACATACATGTGCCAGGGAAAAATGCCACAATCTGTCAAAGATCGCTATCTGAAAATGAAAAAGAGTCCTGTACCAGTTCCAAATGTAGATCAACTCATCGCCAACTTTGATACTGCTTTGACGCATCCAGATACACTCGATCTAGAAAAACTCAAGAATATAGTAAAAATGCTCTGAAAAAGGAGCATTTTTTACTATATCCAGGCAATGATGATTCCAATCATACATCCTGCATTCACTTCACACATGCGGTGTCCTAAGGATTCATTTAATTGCACAGGCCGATGCAATTCTCGATTGATTTCATTGATTTCTTTTGCATGTAAACCACATTGATAGCGTAAATTCAATGCATCATATACAACAATAAATGCAAAGATAAAGGCAATCGCAAATGTAGATGAAGAAAGCCCATCCTGCATTGCGATTGATGCAGCTAGACAACAAACTGTACTGGAATGTGAAGATGGCATTCCACCTGTTCCAACACACCTTTCCAGTTTAAAAGAATGATTCCAATAGCAAAGCAATACTTTCATCCCCTGTGCACATAGCCATGCGAAAAAACAATGTAGTAATATCAAATTCATTCCTGCCTCCTTGAAATACACTTATATTCTTTACAATGTTTGTAAATTCTATTATCATTTTTCGTTAGGAAAAGGAGAAATGAATCATGAAACTGATTTATAACATTCAAGATAAGCCTGCTTTTTCTAAGCTTATCCTATATGCATTCCAGCAGGTATTAGCAATCATGGCAGCTACAATTGCGGTACCTATGATCGTTGGCAATGGCATGTCTACAGCTGCAGCACTATTTGGTGCAGGCGTTGGAACACTCGTCTATGTAGCTTTTACAAAGAAGAAGTCCCCTGTTTTCTTGGGTTCTTCCTTTGCATTTATTGGCAGTATGTGTGCTGCATTTGCTTCTGCCGTATCTGTACAGGTAGGATACGCTGGATTATTGATTGGCGCACTTTGTGCTGGTCTAGTCTATGTAGTAATTTCATTGATTATTCGTAAGGTCGGTGTTCATTGGATCAATCAGTTAATGCCACCTGTTGTTATTGGACCTACAGTCGCTATTATTGGATTATCTTTAGCTACAAACGCTGTTGGTGATCTTCAAAAGTCTTCTCTCACTGGAGAAATGACACAATGGGCAGTTCTATGCGGTCTTGTTGCCCTTATCACAACAATGTTTGTATCTACATATGGCTCTAAAAACTTCAAGCTCATTCCATTTATTGTTGGTATCTTAGCAGGTTATATATGTGCTGCAGTATTAACTTTTATTGGTAATGCAACAGGCACAGTATCTATGCAGATCATTAACTTTGCACCATTTGAAGAATTATTCAAAAATGGCATTACATTTTCAACATTCTTTTCCATTCCTGACTTTACATTTGTACATGCATTAGAAGGTCTCAAAGATGTTGATGCTGGATATATCTCAAGTGTACTTGTTGCCTATACTCCAGTTGCATTCGTTGTATTTGCTGAGCATATTGCTGACCATAAAAATATTTCATCTATTATTGAAAAAGATCTGTTAGAAGATCCAGGATTAAGCAATACCCTTCTTGGTGATGGTGTTGGTTCTTTCGCTGGTGCATTCTTCGGTGGATGTCCAAATACGACATATGGTGAATCTGTTGCTTGTGTAGCTATCACAAGAAATGCTTCTGTTGCGACAATTATTGCTGCAGCAGTTGAATGTATCTTAATTTCATTTATCGCACCATTCATTGCATTTATTTCAACAATTCCAGCATGTGTTATGGGTGGTGTCTGTATGGCATTGTATGGATTTATCGCTGTATCTGGATTAAAGATGGTACAAAGATTAGATCTGGATGTAAATAAAAACCTCTATGTTGTATCCACAATCTTAATTTCAGGTATTGGTGGATTAAGCCTGACATTTGGAAATATTACTATTACTTCTGTAGCTTGTTCCTTGATTTTAGGCATTGTTGTAAATACATTGCTCAAGAAAGATCCAAATCCAACACCTGAAGTTGCAGAAATGATTGAAGATTCTAAAATTCAACATTGAAAATGCGAAAAAAACTGATAAAATACGGTTGTCAGCGATGATAAGAGAAAGAATACAGGAAAGCTGTCAGCGAACTTTGGATGGTGGAAGCAAAGTCAGAAATACTATATTTGTAAGGCTCTTTAGCAATTGACCGTTAATCGCGTTAAAGATCAATGAAGGCAACAAGTATTTGTTGTGAATTAGGGTGGTACCACGAAGTAGCTCTCGTCCCTATGGAGATGAGAGCTTTTTATATGCAAGGAGGCAACTATGGCAGAAGAATTAACAAAAGAAGAAAAAGCAAGAATTAAAGAAGAGAGAAGAAAAGCATTTTTAGCTGCACATCCAGAACTCGCTGCTAAACAGATGGAAGCAGAAGCAAAGAAAAAAGATGCAAAGAAAAAAGTTGAAGATATCAAAGAAACAGTTGAATCAATTGCGATGAATGATCAGCAGCAGGCGCGTATTGATAAGATGAATACACTCAGAGAAATGGGCATTGATCCATTTGGACAAGGCTATGATCAGACACACCATGCATCTGAAATCTTTGAACAGTTTGGTGATAAGACAATTGAAGATTTAGATAGTGCAAATCACACAGTTTCTATCGCTGGTAGAATCATGTCTAAAAGAAGAATGGGTAAACTTGGTTTCATCCATTTACTAGATAGATCTGGCAGAATTCAGGTCGTTATCAACCAGAGAGTTGTTGGTGATGATATCTATAACCTGTTCAAGATGAGTGACTTAGGCGACATCATTGGTGTTAAGGGAAGAGTCATTAAGACAATGGCTGGCGAACTTTCTGTAGAAGTACATGAATATACACATTTATGTAAAGCATTACGACCACTCCCTGAAAAGTATCACGGTTTGACAGATAAGGAAGAAAGATATAGAAGAAGATACCTTGACCTTATCATGAATGACTCCAGTAGAGAAGTTGCTTTACTTAGACCAAGAATTGTTTCCGCAATTCGTCATTACATGGATTCTCATGGCTATGTTGAAGTTGAAACACCAATCCTTTCCCCTATTCTAGGTGGTGCAAGTGCAAGACCATTTATCACACATCACAATGCATTGAATAAGGATTTCTACTTACGTATTGCGACTGAATTATCTTTGAAGAGATTACTTGTTGGTGATATGGAAAGAGTCTATGAAATTGGCAGAATCTTTAGAAATGAAGGTATGGATCTAAAGCACAATCCTGAATTCACAACAATGGAAGCATATTGTGCATATTCTGATCTTGAAGGCATGATGAAATTCAATGAAGAATTGTTTGAATCTGTTGCTGAAGAAGTATTCCACAAGACAGACTTTGAATTCATGGGGAAAACTATCTCATTGAAGGGACCATTCAAGAGATGGAATATGGTAGACGCTGTCAAGGAAGTTACAGGCGTAGACTTCTGGAAGGAAATGAGTGTTGAAGAAGCATTGAAGATTGCTGAAGAGCACCATGTAGAAGTATTACCTCACCAGAGAACTGTTGGTAATATCATCTCCCTGTTCTTCGATGAATTCTGTGAAGATAAGATTGAACAGCCAACATTCGTATGGGGTCATCCAATTGAAATCTCTCCTCTTGCAAAGAAAAATCCAAAGGATCCTAGATTCACAGAACGTTTCGAACTTGAAATCATGGGAATTGAAATGGATAACGCATTCGGCGAATTAAATGATCCAATCGATCAGAGAAAGAGATTTGAAGATCAGTTAAAAGCCAAGGAACTTGGTGATGATGAAGCAAGTGATATGGATATTGACTATGTTGAAGCACTTGAATATGGTCTACCTCCAACTGGCGGTATCGGTATTGGTATCGACCGTCTTGTTATGTTATTAACTGGTATGGATAGTATTCGTGATGTATTACTCTATCCTACAATGAAACCAAGAGAAGACTAATGGATTAGAAGCAATTGTTAAATGCAATTGCTTCTTTATTTTTCTTAATAAGTATTTCATATTCTTTATGCTATACTAGGGTCATAGAGGTTTAACATGAATAAACATAAACAAACAAATACATTGACCATTGTACTAATTAGCTTTTTAGCAGTTATCCTAGTAGTATTTGCCGGATTATTTTTATTTAACAGATGGGAAGTTGTTATTGACTTGCATGAAATTAATGAAGTACATGCACAATATGGCTTGCCATATGAAGATCCTGGCGTAGAAGCAAAATACACAGGTTCCATTTTTAAATTCTATAAAAAGAAAGCAGATGTAACGATTGACTCTTCTCAAGTAGATCTTAAGAAAATGGGAGAATACACCGTTACCTATACCGCAAAATACAAAGATAAAACAGCAAAAGCAACTAGAAAAGTCATTGTTGAAGACACAATTGGTCCAGATATTCAATTAAACAGTACACCAGATTCCTATACTGTATACAATCATCCATATGAAGAAGAAGGCTTTCAGGCAATTGATAATTTTGATGGAGATGTGACAGATAAAGTACAGTCGAAAGAATCCAATGGATATGTATATTATACGGTGACAGATTCCAATGGAAATACATCTACAGCGAAGCGAAAGATTACTTATGATGATCGTAAAGGTCCTCTGCTTTCATTAAGTGGCGGTGAAGAAGTCAATGCATTCTATGGTGAAGAATACAAAGATGAATATACCGCAATTGATGACTGTGATGGAGATATTACTTCTCAAGTTCAGGTAGAGGGAAGTGTCGATACAAATACAAAGGGTGACTATGAATTGAAATATACTGTTACCGATGCGCATGGCAATACTTCCACTGCCGTTAGAAAAGTACATGTCATCGACAAGCCTGCATACAATGATGGATCAATGGAAGGTCCAAAAGTCATCTATTTAACATTTGATGATGGTCCATACAAGTATACAGATCAATTACTTGATATCTTAGACAAGTACAATGTCAAAGCAACATTCTTCACAACAAGTGCATATCCAGACTATGCTTACTGCATTAAAGAAGAAGCACAAAGAGGTCATACAGTAGCAGTACATACCGCAACACACAACTACTCTAAACTGTATGCTTCTACAGATGCATACTGGGCTGACTTTGATCAGCAGAATGCAGTTATTGAACAACAGACTGGTTCTAAATCCAAACTATTCAGATTTCCTGGTGGCTCCAGTAATACTGTCAGTAAAAACTACTGCAGAGGTGTTGTTTCTCAAATTGCACAACAGTCTAGAGAAAAAGGCTATGTATATTTTGACTGGAATGTATCCAGTGGAGATGCTGGTGAGACAAGCAGTTCAGATGTTGTATTTAACAATGTCACTTCTCAAGTTGCCGCAAATTCTCAATATGGAAAACCAAGTGTTGTTCTGCAGCATGACATCAAAGATTTCTCTGTTAATGCGGTAGAAAGAATCATTCAATGGGGTCTAGAAAATGGATACTCCTTCAAGCCATTAACAGAATACAGCTTTACAGCTCACCACGGTATCGCAAACTAAAAAGGATCAATGGATCCTTTTTTTCAACTTCTTTTTTGATAATCATCTTTGATTTTATGCGCCCAGTCAGCTGGCAGTGACTCTTTTGCATTGCCGACTGTTGTTCGCATTTTAATAATATTTTCTGAAAGAACAGAATAATTCAGTGCTGTCCCCTCTTCATCACACGCATAGCGAACTGCCTGATCAATTCCAAACTTATTTGCTTCCTGAATGACATCCATATTTGCACCAATAAATATAAACTCCCATCCATACTTTTCTTTCTGTCTTTCAACCATTTGTTTAATGGTTACATAAGTATATCTTTTTGAACTGTTTTCTAATCCATCTGTAATGATAATAAACAATGTTTTTCCAATTTCTTCCTTACTGTATTTATGTACATTGCCAATATGATGAATGGCACCACCCATGGCATCCAGCAAAGCAGTACAGCCTCGAGCATAATATTGCTTCTGTGTCATTTTTTTCACTTCATTCAATGGCACACGATCATAGATTACTTCCTGTACATCATCAAACAGCACACACGATACATAACATTTTCCTTTTTCTTTTCTTTGCTTTTGAATCAATGAGTTAAATCCTCCAATCGTATCCTTTTCAAGTCCACTCATCGAGCCACTGCGATCTAAAATAAATACCAATTCACTTGTTTCATATTTCATATGAATACCTCCTGATGTATCCATACTTTATCATCTACATCTAAAAAAACAGTCGCTTCAAAAGCGACTATTTAATAATATATGGCAAGCCATGTTCCTCTAATTGAATGTCTATTTCAATCATATCGTAGATTTCATTTTCAATGAAATATTGAAAAATGATGTCTGTTTTATCACTTGGTGGAAAAGCATAGCCTGCTCTAGATAAAAGGTCTTTCGCTTCATCCAGATTCAAATGTGCACCGACACATAAACATTGTGCAACGATCTTGCCTGGATGAGAACCATTCTTGATCTTAGAAAACAATTTCTTATCTACCAATGCATTTTTATACACTTCTGGATATGACAATCCTTTTAAAGAAATCAAATATAATAAATATTCATTGAATGTATCAGATGTATGCGTTAAACGTTCTTCTAAAGAATCAGGAATACTACCTTTAACACTTGCAGGCATTGCATAACAATATTCTTCTAATAAAGCATCTTCTACGTAGTAATCTGTAATGTATTCTTCTAGATGTGCAGCTATCTGCTTACTGATTTTTGTGGATTCCTGATCAAATACAACTAGATATACCATCACATCATGTTGAGAAGTAAACATTTGTATTTCTTCTAATGCAATACGAAATCCAATTTCTTTTGGACAACGATAACTGCCAGTTGAAATCAGAGGAAAAGCAACACTTTTGATATTGTGTTCTTCAATGACTTGAAATGCATTGTGATAACATTGATGAATTAAAGCATTTGTTTGTTCTCCTTCAAAATAAGGAGATACGACATGTAGAATATATTGACAGTCTAATGCAAATCCCGGCGTCAAAAATACATCGCATTCTTCAAATTTACCAAGCGCATTTCGATACGCTAACAGTTCACTAGATCCCGCTGCGTGATAGATTGCACTATCACATCCATCTCCAATTGCAGGATATGGATTTGCGGTATTTACAATGCATTCAACATGCATTTTTGTAATATCATTTCGTATGATTTTATATGGCATAGATATTCCTTTTTTATTTAAAAGAATTTTATCATATTTGTTAAAATATAACCAAAATATCACTTTCTTTTCCTATACTGTAGACATGAGAAAGAAGATCATAAAGAAACCAAATCCTATTGGTTACGCAATGCTTGAAAAACATGGTGAATCCAATTATGTTTGTCTGTATGACGAAACAGCTTTTGATGTGGTTTTTGAGCATGCACAAGAATACATACAAAAGCATTCCACGCAGGATTATTTAGATTATGACTGGCAGATTGTTGCCTATTCTAATGAAGATGCATGGAAGGAAGATGGTTTATATGATTCCATTGTATTGCGGATTAAAGGGAATACGATTAAACAGTACGATGTTGTTACGGAGTATCTTAATGCGTTTCATACACGTGAGCGTGATGGTGTACTTCTATCAACATTGGAATCACAGATTACACAGATCTGTGAAAAGTATTGCGCAACACCAACATGGAATACGATTCTGGAAATCGATACATTAAAAAATATGTATCGTTCCATTAAGACAAATGATTTCTCATCGTATCAAGAAATCTATATGAATATTGATACAAATGCTAAGCAAGCTTATAGTTGAAATACTACAAAAAAAAAGTGATGTATGTTAAAGTACATCACTTTTCTTATGTTCATATAAAAAGGAATAGACTTTCATCTATTCCTGATTGTTTTTACTTTTTAACTGCTAAAGAAGCTGTGATAATTGCCATGGAGTAAACTTCAATTGCATTACATCCACGAGACAAGTCATTGATTGGCGCATTCAATCCTAACAGGATTGGACCATAAGCTTCAAAATTACCAAGTCTTTGAGCAATCTTATAACCAATATTACCAGCATTGATATCTGGGAAAATAAATGTATTTGCGTGACCCGCAACTTCAGAATTAGGACACTTTGTTCTAGCAACTCTTGGTGCTACTGCAGCGTCAAACTGAAGTTCACCTTCAATAGGAAGTCCAGGATAAGCAGCCTTTGCCTTTGTAGCTGCATTTCTCATCTTATCAACATCTTCACCCTTGCCAGAACCTAATGTTGAGTAAGAAAGGAATGCTACCTTTGGATCAATTCCGAAAATCTTAGCACATTCAGCAGTTTCACCACAGATTTCAACAAGATCATCTTCTGTTGGTATAATGTTGATTGCACAGTCACCCATAGCTAATACTTCATTTTCACCTGTTGCTGATGGTCTAACTAAGATAAAGCATGAAGATACGATTTTATTTCCTGGCTTTGTCTTAATGAGCTGCAAAGCAGGACGAACTGTATCTGCTGTAGAATACGTTGCACCGCCAAGTAATGCATCCGCAATACCCATCTTAACAAGCATTGTACCAAAGTAGTTTGCACCCTTTAATACTTTACGTGCCTGTTCTTCACTCACACCCTTGCTCTTTCTGAGTTCACAGAATAAAGCAACCATTTCATCAATACGATCAAAATTTTCAGGATCAATGATTTCAGCTCCACGAATGTTATATCCACTCTTTTCTGCAGCTGCTAATACCTTTTCTTCATTACCAACTAGGATTGGGCTCAAAAAGTTACTAGCAAGAAGTCTTGAAGAAGCTTCCAAGATTCTAGGATCTTCACCTTCTGTAAAAACGATTTTCTTAGGATCTTTTCTAAGTTCATCAATCATCTGACCAAAACCATACATAATATATAATACCTCCAATAAACTAACGTTTTTATATGTTTCGCTTATTCATTCTATACTTATAAATGCATAGAATCAATTTTGTGAAAACGCTGTCAATCTTTTATCAAGATGCCAGTTCTGCGCCTAGTTTATTGCATGCTTCCACTGCTTCAGCATCAGGTGCATAGTTTGCAATGACACCCTGATTTATAAGGTTTGCACCATCACCCATGACTCTTTCACTCCATAGTTCCATCCATTCACCAACACCCCAGCCATAACTGCCGAATAGACCAACTTTCTTGCCATTCAACATTGTTTCCACACTAGAAAACATTGGTTCAAAACTACCTTCTTCTAACTGTTCTGCTCCCATTGCCGGACAGCCAAATGCAAATGCATCATAGTTACTGATATCACTTGCTGAAAAGGCTGTACAGTCAATTACATCTGCACTTCCTCCTGCATTTCTTACCCCATCTGCAACAGCATTTGCCATCATTTCTGTATTTCCTGTTGCAGAATAATACACGATTGCTACTTTACTCATATTTTTCATCTCCTTTTTTAAACTACCGCAATTTCTTCTAAAGGAATACCAGCTTGAAATAAATTCATACATCTTTGTGCTGCATGCTCATACAAAGCAAATTTCTTTTTTGCTTCTTCTACATTTCCATATACCTTCCACATGCCGTGATACACACATTTCTCATTTTTCATAAATCCAATCACATCTTCACTTGGATATCCTAAAAAACAGCCAATTTCATGTGGAAACTGATGAGAAGAAACAAACTTGTTTCTAAGTACATTCAAACAACAGCCAATCCTATGATCACTATACCCCATTTCTTTCATCAGTTCTCTTGTATCTGGTACATCTAATGCTTCTTGTAACAATTTTGGACGAAACATATAAATCAATGCATGATTCTTGCCTGGATAAGACAAGACCATTAAATGAATTCCTTTTTTTGACAATCTTTGGTTCATATGCAGAATATCATCATTCAGTTTTTGTTTTGTCTCATATTCACAATTGATCAAACTTGCACATTTTACTGCAGTTAATGTTGGCGAGCATAACTCCGCAATCAATTTTTCTGGCATAGTATCTCCTTTAGTTAGTGATAGCTAACTAAAGATATTATATTCTAATTATGGTTAGTTTCAACTAACATGCATTGCGTTATGAAGAATTTTTCTAATCATTACGCTATAATATCCGTATGACAAAAACAAAACTTGTATTATTAGGTACAGGAACACCAAATGCGTGTCCTGAAAACAGTGGCCCTGCTAGTGCCATTATTGTAAATGATCAGGTATATCTGATTGATTTTGGACCAGGCGTTGTACGTCAGGCATCGAAAGCATACTTCAAAGGAATTGATGCTTTACGTCCAGATCGATTAAATATCGCTTTCTGTACACATCTTCATACTGACCATACCGTTGGGCTGGCAGATCTTATTTTTACACCATGGGTATTAGAACGCGAAAAACCTCTGCAGCTATATGGCCCGCAAGGCTTAAAAGATATGGCAGAAGATATAACACATGCCTATGTAAAAGATCTAGATATGCGCTTACGTGGAGATGAGCCAGCAAATCCAACCGGCTACAAAACAGAGGTACATGAACTTGAGGCAGGAATCAAAGATTATGGAATCATCTATAAAGACAACAATGTTCAAGTGAATGCATTTACAGTCAACCATGGCCGTCTTCAATCTTTAGCATATAAATTCATCACAGAAGATAAGACAATTGTTGTATCTGGTGATACGTGCCCTGTTGAAATCATGAAAGAAAAAGCAAGAGATGCAGATATCCTTCTGCATGAATGTGAATACACAAAAGGATTAGAAACAAGAAGTGAACAATGGCAGATCTATCATAGAAATGTACATACATTAAGTGTAGATCTTGCAAAGCTTGCTATTGTGGCAAAACCTAAATTATTGGTTACATATCATCGCATCTATCATATGAATGTTTTTGATCGTTCTTTTGATTTAAAACAAGAAATGGAAATTAGAAAGCAAGCCATTTTAGAAGAAATCAAAGATGCGGGATACAATGGTAAAGTCGTTAACGGAGAAGATCTTGATATCTTCGAATAAGAGGTACTATGTCAAAATTTACAGATTTACATTTAGAATTAGAAATCAAAGCAAAGGATTTCAGAGAAAATCCTACAGATGAAAATGGAGATAAAATCATTGCGGAAATTGTACATCTAATAGAAAACAACGCTTCTATCCTTGTTGATGGCATTCCAAGTGATGTAAATCCAAATGTGATTGTCCCATCTGGATACTATGCAAATGATGGCAGATTCTATATTCATATCTTTTCATCTAAAGTTTCATTTGATGCTTCCACTGCGACAAATCCATTACTGACACATATGCATGGATTAATGGAATTCATGAATAAAAATCAACAGATTGGTGGCTTTTCATTAAACCACACACAAAAAAATGGATCCATTTTAATCACAAGAGAAGATATTGATGCTTTCACAAAGAAATAAGTGAGGTGAATAATGAAACTAAGAATATGGTTTGGCAGAATTATTCCAATGGCAATCATTGTTATTGGTGAAGTTGGATTATATTATCTGCTTTTCAAATGGTTGACATCAGCATTTGTATACATTGAATTTATATTACATTTATCTGCGTTTTTCATCATTTTAAATATTGTTCGTACAAGCAGACATTTATCATCTGATTTAATGTGGATCATCATGATTATGTTATTCCCTATATTTGGTACATTAGTTTATATCATTATGTTTATAACGCTTATATTCGGTAAAACATTCCGTAATATTATTACCGAGCAAAAAAAAGCTGCACCATATTACAAACAAGATGAAACTGTCATTCAGGAACTACAAAAAGAAAATGCAGACTATGTTTCTCAATTAGCATTCCTTCGCCAGGAAGGATTTCCATTCTATCGAAATACAGACTTCTCGTTCTATTCTCCCTGTGAAGAAGGATTTGAACGTATGCTAAAAGAATTAAAAAAAGCAGAAAAATACATCTTCATGGAATATTTCATTATTGAAGAAGGCATCATGTGGAATTCCATTCTTTCCATCCTGAAAGAAAAAGTCAAACAAGGTGTTGAAGTACGTGTCATGTATGATGATATGGGATCTTTAAATACACTTCCTGCTTCTTATACAAGACAATTAGAGAAAAAAGGAATCAAAGCTGTATCTTTCAATCGCATTTCTCCTGTGATTAATACCATCATGAACCACAGAGATCATAGAAAAATTCTTGTTATTGATGGAAAAGTTGCATTTTCTGGCGGTGCTAATCTTGCAGATGAGTACATCAATGAAAAAGTGATCCATGGTCATTGGATGGATAATATCATCTGTGTCAAGGGAAATGCTGTATGGTCTTATTTAGTAACATTCTTAACAAACTGGAATGCCCTGCGTCATGAAGATGAAGATTATGCAGTATTTAAAAACAAGGAAATGATTGATGAATCAAACTTTGATGGGTATATTGCTCCATACGCAGAAACACCCCTCGATGAAGAACTTACAGGACAATCTGTCTATGAAGATATCTTAAACAGTGCAAATCGTTATGTCTATATCATGACACCATATCTCATCATTGATTCAGAAATGACCAATACACTCATTCATACTGCGAAAAAAGGTGTTGATGTCAGAATTATCATGCCTGGTATTGCAGATAAACAGATTGTTCATGATATTGGAACATCCTATTATGCACAACTCATTCAAGGTGGTGTCAAAATCTATGAATATGAGCCAGGATTTGTTCATTCCAAAGTATTTGTATCTGATGATATCTATGCTACAGTAGGTACAATCAATCTTGATTATCGTTCATTATATCTCCATTTTGAAAATGGAACTCTTCTCTATCATTCAAAACATGTGATGAATATCAAACAGAACTTTGAAGAAACTTTAAAGCATTGTAAACAGATGAATTTAAAAGATACACATGTCAATATCGTTAAAGGACTGTTCTTGAGTATCATTCGAATCTTTTCTCCATTATTATGAAACAATGTTCCACCCTTTTCCATGGTAAGATACTATGTGAAAGGGTTTTTTAGTTACCCACTAAAGGAGAAAAAATGAGTAACCGTAAAGTAATTTTTTTAGATGTTGATGGTACATTGATCGACTATCGAGCTATTATGCCTGAAAGTGCAGGCAGAGCAGTTGATGAAGCCAGAAAAAATGGCCACCTTGTATATATTTGTACAGGCTGTTCAAAATATGAAATCTTACAGAGAAATCTCTGTGAGCTCGATGGCATGATTGGTGCAAACGGTGGATATGTTGAAGATCATGGTGAAGTATTGATGCATCAGTCTTTGTCTGTTGAAGAAGTTAAGCACATCGTTGAATGGTGCAATGAAAGAAAAATGGGAATCAACCTGGAAGCAAATGGTGGTATCTTTTCAAATGAATATATGAAAGATCAGGCTGCTGAAGTATTCAAAAAGTATGCGTTAGGTAAAGGCAGTGACCTTGCAAAAGCAAAAGCAGTTGGACAGTCTTCTGCAGAACATCTGAATATCCTTTATGGAGATGATCTCTATAGAGATGATATCAATAAAATTGACTTCGTATTACGTTCCTACCAGGATCATTTAGATTCTAAGAAGGAATTCCCAGAACTGATGGCAAATACATGGGGTGGTCAGGATGAAATGGCTTTATTTGGTGATTTATCCCCTGCTGGCATTACAAAGAAGAATGCAATTGATTTACTGCTCAAGCATTTAAATGTTGATTCAAAAGATACAATTGCATTTGGTGATGCTAAAATTGATATTCCAATGTTTGAAATCTGTGGATATGGTGTAGCGATGGGAAATGCCGGCAAGGAAACAAAAGAAGCTGCTGACTATATCACAACAGATGTCAATGATGATGGTATGTATAATGCATTCAAGCATTTAGGTTTAATTTAAGGTGAAACTATGTCTGATAAAAAAATTATATTTTTAGATGTTGATGGTACACTCATTGACTACAACGCAATCATGCCATCTTCCGCTGGTAGAGCAGTAGATGAAGCAAGAAAGAATGGACATCTTGTATATATCTGTACAGGCTGCTCCAAAGCTGAAATTCTGCAGCGTGATCTTTGTGAATTAGATGGCATGATTGGCGGCAATGGTGCATATGTAGAAGATCATGGTGAAGTTATCATGCATCAAGGCTTAGCAGTAGAAGAAGTCAAACACATTGTTGACTGGTGTAATGAAAGACATCTTGGCTTCTATTTAGAGGCAAACAGTGGAATGTACTGTAATGACTACATGCTAGAACAAGGTCCAGAAACAATGAAAAAGTATGCACTTGGAAAAGGAGCAGATGAAACAAAGGCAAAGACTTCAGCTGAATCCTTCGTCAATGCATTCATTCATTTACCAACAGAACAGTTATATAGAGATGATATCAATAAGATTTCATTCATTCTTTCTTCCTACCAGGATCATTTAGATTCTAAAGAAGAATTCCCAGAACTCATTGCAAATACATGGGGTGGAAAAGATGAACAGGCATTATATGGTGACTTGTCTCCTAAGGGAATCACAAAAAAGCATGCCATTGATGTATTGTTGAAGCATCTTGGTAGAGATGCAGAAGATACAATTGCATTTGGCGATGCTAAAATTGATATTTCCATGTTTGAATTATGTGGATATTCAGTAGCAATGGGAAATGCAGGTCAAGAAACAAAAGATGCTGCGGATTATATCACAACAGATGTCAATGATGACGGCATCTACAATGCATTTAAACACTTAAATCTCATATAAAAAATGATCCTCACGGATCATTTTTTTCATTCATGATAAATCACTACGTTGCCACTCTTTAATGTCTTTGGCATATCAATCACTCTTTGATTTGTACTGCCTCTAAAATACAGTGAAATGTCTTTTTGATCGATTACAAATGGACCATCTACAAGTACATCAATATATGAGAGCATTTCATCTGTAACTTCTGTATGTTTTCTTTGTCCTTCTAAAAGATCCTGTTCATAAACAAATCCTGTATACGCCCATACATCTTTTGTTGGGAGTTCTTGTTTTACCCTTCTTAATAAAGTAATCAATGTTCTTTGATTCGAAGGTTCAAATGGATCTCCACCAAGCAATGTCAATCCCTGGATATTAGGATTTGTTAACATTTGAATCAATTGATCTTCCGTTTCCTTTGTATATTCTTTTCCATAGCAGAAATCCCATGTTTCAGGTTGAAAGCACCCTTCACAACGATTTGTACATCCACTGCAGAACAGTGTAACTCTTACACCTTCTCCATCTGCGATATCATAATTTTTAATATTTCCATAATGCATATTGAATCACCTGAACTTATTTTAGCACCAAATAATATGTTTTCATATTATTTTCACAATGATTCGAAAATAGTCCATTTTAAAGGGTTTTTATTATTGACGGGTACCTTTGACTGTAATAGACTTTCATTACATTGAAAACATTTCAAAGGGGAAGAAAGATATGAAAAAAATGATTAAGGGAATCGGCAGTCTTGCTTTAGCAATTGCCTTGGCAGGTTGTACTGTCGGTGGATCAACAGCTACAGCTACAACAGGAAAGGATTCATCAGATTCTGAAAGCTACAAAGTAGGTATTTTACAGCTGGTACAGCATCCAGCACTTGATTTAGCAACAAAAGGATTCAAAGATGTTCTAGAAGAAGAATTTGGAGACAAAGTTACATTCAATGAACAGAACGCTGCAGGTGATACTGCAACAGCAAATACAATTGCATCCACTCTTGTTGGTGAAAAATGTGATCTCATTCTAGCAAATGCAACTGCAGCTTTACAGGCAGTTTCTTCTGCAACAAGTGATATTCCAGTACTTGGTACATCTGTTACAGATTACGCAGCTGCTTTATCATTAAAAGATTATGATGCTTCCAAGCCAATTGGAACAAACGTTTCCGGTACATCCGATGGTATTTCCTACTCCGCACAGGTAGAACTGTTTACAGATCTTGTTCCTGATGCAAAGAAAGTTGGTATCATCTACTGTTCTGCAGAACCTAACTCTGTTGTACAGGCAACGGAAATGAACAAAGAATTATCCAAGGCAGGATTCGAAGTCAAAGAATATTCCTTCTCTGATACAAATGATATTTCTTCTGTAACACAGACAGCTTGTCAGGATTCTGATGTCATCTATATTCCTACAGATAACACAGCAGCATCCTGTACAGAAGCAATTAACAACGTTGCTGAACCTGCAGGTGTTCCAATCATTGCGGCAGAAGAAGGTATCGCAAGTGGCTGTGGTATTGCTACACTTTCTATCAGCTACTATGAACTTGGAAGACAAACAGGTGAAATGGCAGTGAAGATTCTTAAAGGTGAAGAAAAAGTATCAAATATGCCTGTAGAATCACAGACAAATCTTACAAAAGAATATGTACAGTCTCGTTGTGATAAGTTAGGAATCAAAGTTCCTGATACTTATACAGCAATTGAGGAATAATCAATCCCTCAGCTTTATGGGATGCCACTCTGGTATCCCTGTTTATTTATGTAAGGAGAATTCAAAATGAGTTTAGATATTAATACATTATTTGCTTCCTTCCCTTCCGGTTTAGCACAAGGGTTACTATGGGGCATTATGGCACTAGGATTATACATTACATTCCGTATGCTTAACTTTGCTGATATGACAGTAGATGGTACATTTACTACAGGCGGTGCAGTCGCTGTAATGTTGATTATTGGCGGATGGAATCCATGGCTGGCTGTTATTGTCTCTTTCTTAGCAGGATTACTTGCAGGCCTTGTCACAGGCTTCTTACATACAAAACTTGGTATCCCTGCCATTCTTTCTGGAATCCTGACACAATTTGCCTTATGGTCAATTAACCTGGCAATTATGGGGTTTGCAGCTAACAAAGCAATCTCCGTCAATACATTTGCACTGGCAATCTCTTCTAGATATGTCCCAAATGCAATTGTTACAGGACTTGTATGTGCTGTTATCGTTGTAGCGATCATGTACTGGTACTTCGGAACAGAACATGGTTCTGCAATGCGTGCAACGGGTAACAACCCAGAAATGTCCAAGGCACAAGGTATCAATATCAACCGTATGAAAGTTATTGGACTCGCTTTAAGTAATGGTCTTGTCGCATTGAGTGGTGGACTTATGGCACAATACCAGGGCTTTGCGGATATTAATATGGGTAGAGGTGCAATCGTTATCGGTTTGGCAGCAATCATTATTGGTGAAGTTGTATCTGATATCATTGCAGGAAAACATTCCAACTTTGCGATTCGTTTAGGATTTATCGTAATTGGTGGAATTCTATACTACCTTGTCATTCAGATCGTATTATGGCTCAGATTGAATTCCAATTTATTAAAACTCTTTACTGCAATCGTTGTTGCTATTTTCTTAGCAGTACCTTATTTGATTTCAGTATCCAAAGTATCTTTTGCAAAGGCACACAAAAATTCTTTAAAGGAGATCAAGTAATATGTCAGCAATGTTAGAAATTAAAAATCTATCTAAAACGTTCAACAAAGGAACTATCAATGAAAAGATTGCATTAGATCATATCAACCTGACACTCAATGAAGGAGATTTTGTTACTGTCATTGGTGGCAATGGTGCCGGTAAATCTACAATGCTGAATGCTGTGGCTGGTGTTTGGCCAGTCGATGAAGGTGCCATTATTGTTGATGGCAATAACATTACTGGATTGCCTGATTTCAAACGTGCAACGCTCATTGGCAGAGTTTTCCAGGATCCAATGCTTGGATCTGCACCTGATATGCAGATTATTGAAAATCTTGCTTTAGCTGCCAGACGTGGAAAAAGAAGAACACTTAAATGGGGTGTTACAAAGAAAGAAAAAGAAGAATACAAGGAACAGTTAAAAATTCTTGATCTAGGACTGGAAGATCGTCTGACACAAAAAGTTGGTTTGTTATCTGGCGGTCAAAGACAGGCACTTACATTATTAATGGCTTCTATCCAGAAACCAAAGCTATTACTATTGGATGAACACACTGCTGCTCTTGATCCAAAGACTGCTAAAAAAGTACTGGATATTACAAAAATGATCGTTGAAAGAGATCATCTGACTGCTTTAATGGTTACACATAACATGAAAGATGCGATTCAGACAGGCAATCGTCTAATTATGATGTATAACGGACATATCATGTTTGAGGTCAGTGGTGAAGAAAAGAAAAATCTGACAGTGGATCAGTTAATGAAAATGTTCTCTCAGGCTGCTGGTGAAGAATTTGCAGATGACCAATCCTTATTAAACAAGTAAACAAAAAAGCACAATCACTGTGCTTTTTTTGTTCTAAAACTGAAATAGATTTAAACCTGTAATTTCATCATGATAACGATCTACATTGCCATCAATGATTTGAATGATCATTTCACATGTTGCAGATACTCTTGCTTCATTTAAATGTCCGCCAAATACTTCCCCTTTTGCATTTCCTGCACTCATATGCAGATGAGAATAGTATTCTCCATGCATTGTATTAATCGTACCTGTCAATGATACAATTTCAAAGCTTCCATCAAATGTATTGGCATGATACTGTTTTTCATCTACATCATATACACCAACGACAAAATGATCTGTTGCGCCTAATGCCTGAACACTTGCTAATGTGATTTTTTCTTTCAACGCAACTTCTTTTAGCTGTGTAAGAATTTCTTCACCACGATCTATTCTTACAACGATCGTATCATGAAATCTCTTATATTCCATCTTACTTTGCCTTCAAGAAAGTAACTTCATCAAAGTTCTTTAAGAGATCAAGCATCAATTCTTCCCCTTCAGCTAAATGACCAAGATAGTTTCTTTGTCCATCATTCTTGAACGGAATACGAACAATCTGGATTTCACCTGCATAATGCTGATAGTTGTTATTGACAATCAATACATCACCAACTTCAAACATATCCTTTTCACATTTTCTAAAAGGAACATCTGGCTGAACCATTCTGCCTGTTCTGCTTCTCCAGATCCATTCACTAGAATCACCCATATCTAACTGTGGGAACATTTCAAACAGCTGATACTGTTCTGTATCTGTAATACCTTCATCTAGTACAACACGGATCTTACGATCATCTTTTCTTTCTCTTCTTAATAAGCCAAAGGATTTAAACATTTCATATACAGGAGAATCTTCAATTGGACGTACATCCTTCTGTACTTCAATCAAGGATTCCATTTCTTCTTCTGTAGCAAATGCATTACCAATCCATACCATATCTACGTCACCCGTAGCTTCAATGATTCTTGCCTGCGTGTCAATTGGAAGATTTCTTAATCTTTCTACTGTTGGCAAACCATAGTTCGCATCCCATACACCAGTTGCTTCAGGATTTCTAGAAGAAATAAATGCCTGTACTGGATAACCATACTGCTTCAGAATACGGTTTGTTTCCAAGAAGTTCTTCCACTTCAAACCTGTATATGGCTGTGGATAGAAGTTATGTCCAAGCAGTACTTTTTCCTTTGGTACACCATGTTCTTCAAAGTATGCCAATTCATCCGCAAATGAGCCAGATGCATTAAACATAATAGAAATATTGTATGGATTGTTTACAAGAACAAGATCCTTTTCAGCACCAAATGGCATGTCCATTCTCATCACATCACAACCAATATCATGCATCAAGGATACATCATCATAATCTACACCCATTTTCTTCAAGAATGGTGGATTCAAATCTAATACAACTTTGATATTGAAGCTATGTGCAACTTTGATAAATTCTTTAAAATAATCTAATACTTCTTCCTTCGTTCCTTCTACAGAGAACATGCTTGAAAAAACATATTCACATCCAAATTTACTAGCTCTTTCTAGATATTTTGTAATATCCTCCAGGCTTTCGATATCCGGATAAACGGATACACCAAATGATTTTAATTTCATAGTTTTAAACTCCTTCTACCATTCATTGTAAACGGTTTAAAAAAATATACAATATCAAAGAAAAAAGGGTATGATATATTCAGACAGGAGATGATATGGAATACAGAATCATAGATATTACTTGGAATTATGCACCAGAGCGTCTGAAAAGAACTATTGCGGTCAGACAAGATATTGATCTTGTTACATTTGCATACATCATTGTGAATGCCTTTCTTGAAAGCCCTGCAAATGGTTTTGCTTTTATACAAGGAAAGAAAGCATATGGACTTGGATGGGACGCACAAGATTCACATTTCAATGAAGTACTTTTACATAATTCCGACAACATTGATACATTAGGTTTTGCTGATTTAGAAGATATTTTTACATTTGTCTATAGTGATGATTATGCCTGCAGTAATTGGGAATTTACATGCAGAAAAGGAAAAACAGTCAACCGAAAAGGAAAGCGATATGCTTCTATGCTTGGTGGAGAAGGACTTGGCATATTTGCCTTTGCAATTGATACATTAAAACTCTACATTGATGGGAAACTGAAACCAGAAATGACATATAAACAGTTAGATGACAGAGGACTAGATACCCCTTTCAATGTCCGTATCAATCAGTTAAAGGATTTTGAAAACTTCGACTTGTCTTATGCAAAAAAAGAATTTTCAGAATGTATGGATGATACTCTTCCATACTATGTTGAAGACTATAATAATTCTTTAGACTATTTCAGCAATGATGCATATGATGAAGAACTAGATGAAGACTGGATGGAAGAAGAATGCAGTAATACAGAAAATCTGGCCGATAGTCTGATTCATCTCAGTTTAATTGGAGCATTTTCTCAAAAAGAATCTCTAGATTATGTATCAGAAACATTTGATCGACTTGTATCAAAATATGATGAAGAAACTGCCTTTATGATGATTGCACAGACACTGGCAAAAAATATTCTAGAACTCATGCAAGGAACATCTTCTTTAGCAGAAGAATATAAGGAGCAATTAAAGAAATTAAAATGAAAACAGTATTAATTACCGGAGCAACAGATGGTATTGGAAAAGCCATTGCACAATTACTTGATGAAAAAGGATATGAACTTTACTTATTCGGCAGATCTCAAGTAAAGATGGATGCCTTAAATATCAATCACTGCAAAGGAAAATATACATTTGATTTAAAAGATCGCGCTGCTTTACAACAGGCGCTAGATGACATTGTTCAACAAGGTGGTGTTGATGTATTGATCAACAATGCAGGATTCAATGCAAAGAAAGCAGCTGTCAAAGACATTGCTATTGAAGACTTGGAAGACATGTACTCTGTAAATACATTCGCACCATTGATTTGTATTCAGAAATGTATTCCAGCAATGCTTGAAAAGAAAGATGGAATGATTATCAATATTCTATCTTCCTGCTGCTTATTCTCTAATCCTGACAATGGTGGATATACTTCAAGTAAGGATGCATTTGAAGCATTGAGCAAGATCCTTGTCAAAGAAGTCAAAGATGCTGGTATAAAGGTATTAGATGTCTATCCTGGAGGCGTTGATACAAACTTTAGAACAAATGATCGTCCAGATTATTTAAAGCCAGAAACAGTCGCAAAACACGTCATTTATGCATTAGAAAATAATGAAGATGGCATGTTGCAGGAAATTGTTGTACGTCCAGTGGTAGAAAACAATTATTAAGCAGACACTTTCTTTGATTTCTTGTGTTCTACCATGGTTCCAAAACTACGTACCAATATAGCCACATATTTAAAAGACAACTGGAAATTATTTCATATCCAGAGTATAAATAAACCCTTGCATTGAGCAAATGCAAGGGTTTATTCATAGAATCTCTTTATGAATTACTTCTATTCCTGAAAATCGAAGCATTTAACAATCAGTTCCAGTTATTTTGAAGAATCATAGAAATAATTGATCTTCTGATCATCACCCAGTCCGATCATTCCTGTGAAAGAAAGATCACCACTTCCATAATGTGCATTCACTGTGTAATCATACTTATCTTCAGCTTTGCTTAATGTGATATCCTCCACAGTCACATGATCATTCAGATACAGTTCATCATATTTCATTGGAATACGATTCGCTGTCAGCGCATCTAGTATATCCTCTTCTACAATATCTTCAACATTCTCATAAAATGCATCTAAACATTCATTCATGGAATCTTCATCACCCGCAACAACATTATTCATGAATTCCGTATATCTCTCATTCTCATCTGTTGTATAGATCCATGTTAAAAACTGTTTCGCATTTTCTTCTGCAGCACCGGATGTATTTGTACATCCTGCAAGACTTGCAATCAATGTGATCGAACTTAGTAAAACACACGCTTTCTTTTTCATAACTAGCCTCATTTTTTTGTGGGCAGCTTTCTTCAATTCCTGTACATCTGATTGATAGAATCCTGTACGTGATGGACTGCATAGTGACTTTTTTGCTGATTGAATCAGCCTGTCACAAATGATCTTTTCGTGTAAATCTGTCTGCTTTCTGATTACAGAATAAGATATCAGAACTGAAAAGTCTATAGATCTGTGATGAATTGATAGTTTTGCATATCTGTATTTCTATTAGAAAAGTATTAGATTCCATTGATCAATACTATGTGGCGATTTCTGTGATAATAAATACAACTTGCTTATCGTCTTCTATTAATCTTCCAGTCAACCAGACTTTACGATTCACTTTATAATCATGCAGTTGTTCAATACATTTTTCACTTTGACAACTACAAAGCAAAGTGGTTGTCTCATTCTCATCATGTATTTCAATTGATGAATACGTATCATCAATTTTTGAAATGTATCCTGTCACATTAAAATATGTAGGAGCATATTCGGTACTGATCAATTCACCATCATTTACTTTTTCCAGTACTTCATTGACAGAATAATAATACTTTAACTGTTTTTGATCCTCGCATGCAAGACAAAATATCAGGATGATTGAAGATAATATTTGGAACAACTTTTTCATTATGCAAGTCCATTTCGCAAATAAAGTGCATTTTCAAATTTCACCGGAACATTGCTTTCACTTGTTACCTGTCCCTCATAGCTAACTACTACATGGTAAAGCTTAACAGTTACACTTTTACTTACAGAGATCTTACACGGTGTATTTGCCGCGCAATTCAGCCCATATCCTGTAACACCAGACGCCTTATATCCCAATCCAACGCCAACGTTCCACGCTTTACCACCAATTGAAAAACTAAAAGAAACATCAGCCCCCTGTGAATCCTGGTAATAAATTGTACCAGTAGTGTTTTTAAAAGTAACACCTTTTGGATATTGATTTTTTGCATATCCGACCTGAACAGTTCTTGTTGTTTCACCAATATAGGTTTGCGACTGGCTTCGTGTTATACTTTGCTTTTTTAAATCCGACTCAGGCAGATATGAGATAATTTGAAAATGATCAGAATCATATTTATTCATTAAATAGGTTTTAATTTGATCCGAAATTTGTTCCTCACTTAAAGCCGGTAAAGTATATACATTGACATTTTCTTCTGTAGTTAAAGCCTTATAATCGGCTGATACTGTAACCAGGTTAGATAATGCCAATAAAATAGATAATATTGCATATGTAAATCTTTTCAGCATACTTAACTCTCTTTCTATTCTTTCATTCTTCTTTTATACAGTTAAAGATAGAAAGATTTAACTAAAACGATCTGTTTAAACGATCTCCGTTTTTGTACCTGCTATAATTCATCATTATATACTCCTTTTAAATTTACCTGAGCAAATTGTACTATCAATTGTTGTTTTTTACAATTCTAATTTTAGCAATTCTTGTGAATGTACAATAAAGCTGCGCAAATTTATGGAAATTCGAGTATAATATAGTCAGTTGGATGAGGAGTTTATAATGATGGATAAAATTCTTTTTACAAAACGTGAACAGCAGGTTATGGAATTATTATGGAACAGTGCTGATTCCCTTTCTGCACATGATCTTGTGGAGAAATCCGGTTTGAGTGTATATACTGTTCAGCAGGTATTACAGAGATTATTGAAAGCAGAATATATCAAGGTGGATGGTATTGGCAGAACATATAAATCTCTAACAAGACAATACAGTTCTGTTTTGAGTCAGGCAGACTATATTCAAAACACTTTGGAAGAGAATACACATTTTCAGCTTGCGGCAGGCTTTATAGATAAAACAGATTCATTGGAACAACTGGATCAGTTAGAAAAAATGATTCAGAAACAAAAGGAAAAATTGAAGCTATGAAAGTATATACATCTGCGTATTCCATTCAATTTTCTGAATATACAATTTTTATTACTTTACTGGTTTCCAGTCTTTTGATCCTGCTTTTGCACTTATTATTAATGAATCATAAAGGATATAAATACTTTCGTACGGATTTTATTTTTATCTTTGTTCTTGTAACTGTATTACGTCTATGTTTTCCTTTTGAATATTTTTTTACGATAATCATTCCGTTGCCGTCAATTATGAATCCGGTTCGCGAAGCACTTCATACATCTATTTTCAATATTCCTGCTTGGGGATGGCTGCTGATCATTGATATAGTGGGGATCATTATTCAGACTGCACGTTTTATATATCGAATACATCGGCTGAATATCGTGTATCGGATGATCGTGAAAAATGCAAAGATCACTTCTGTAGGAGAATATCTGCAGGATCATGATCATTGTGATATACCTGTTTATCGATCAGATCTGGTTCCTTCACCGATGGTAATAGGATTCAAAAAAGCAATCTTTCTTCCTGAAACAGAATTTGATCATAAAGAACTTGTGAATATTCTGGAACATGAATTAACACATCTCAGAAATAAAGACATTTATATCAAAAATCTGATCAACCTGTTAACGATCATCTACTGGTGGTTTCCACCAATCTACGTATTACAAAGACAGATCGATCTGTTTCTTGAAATTCGTGTCGATAATAAGGTGACCGGTAATTACAGTGAAAAGGAAAGCTTACAATATGCACAAACGCTGGTTTCCGTACAAAAAAAGATATGCGCCTGTCCGCTAGAACAAGATAGTGCAGTGAATTGTTTTCTGATCGATAAAAATGTAAATAAATTAAAGTATCGTATACAATATCTGCTTGCCGGGCAATTAAAAAAAAAGACCAGCCCGATATTATTGATATTGGTACTGGTTTTACCATTGTTCACTAACGCAATTGTATTGGAATCTTATTACGGGACTCCCCCTGGAGAAGAAAGAGGAATGATTTCTGAAGAAGCCATTACAGATGGATATATCATTGAACATAAAGATGGATCTTATACTTTTTGTTATGGTGATAATCAGCAGGCAATCATAAATGATCCTTCTTCTTTGATAGAACAGGGCATACCAGTTATGAAGGAGAATAAACAATGAAGAAATATTTGATCATGCTTTTGAGCGCGATTTGTTTATGTATGACACCGGTATATGCACTTGAGAGCCCGGTTCAAAAAAGTGCACAAATGTACAGGGATGCTATCGTATGGAAATATAAAAATATAAATGGCCGTCTATACAAACGGCAATATAATGTCACAACAGGAAAATGGATCGGTGACTGGATCCCGGTCTGAAATAAAAAGGCATTGGATTTAATTCCATGCACTTTTTGAATACTTTGATTTTTTACAAAGCTGAATGATTAGTCAACCGATCATAAAAATAGAAAGTACAACCTGCTTTCTTTATTAATCTTTCCACCTGCATTCAATTTTCAATGGCTGCCGAATCAAAATCATCATTTCATCGATTGTTTCTTTCAACTGAATAAAGTTTTCTTTGTACTCTTCTTCGTGAATATTTCCAGTACTGTGTGCAACAACTGCGATCTGATTCATGTTATTGGCAATGTTTCTAAGCAGACGGAGTGACTCCACAAGTTCAGCGCTTGGTGCAGCACGCGGTATCACCCGTTGATCAGCATCCGAATGTAACTTTCACGAGATAGTTTCGATTGCTCAACAAGGGTATTGATGTGTTCATATTCTGACTGATTCAAATAAACTGCGATCTTGATATTGCGTGTTCTCATGTTCACCTCCACTACGTTAGGGTATTAGGGAATAATTTCCCTAAAGATATGTATTTGTGAGTGCACAAATACGTTGCTTGCCAGGATTGTGGACAATAACATTTCATAAGAAATCAATCCCTGAATGATTCAGGATTGATTTTGATCTTTACTGACTTTCCTTCCCGGAAGATTCGAACATACCCTCTTTCTTCCAATTCTTTTAATCCGTTATTCAGATCATTTGATCTTTTAAATTTTCTTTGCAGCTTGTTTTGCAGATCTCGTTTTGTAATGACAGGAATATCATAATTCTGATATTCCGATGATTCTTTGACTAATTTTACAATTCCCGCATTCCAAATAATCTGTGCACCTGTTTCTTCTTTTGAAGCATTTGAATAAATCACTTCATCTGTTTTTTCAAAAAACTTTGTGATCTCAATCGCTTTTGACATAAATGTTTTCGACAATGGATTACTGTTGATACCTCCACTTCCGATTTTTAAAAGTAATGCAATGCGATAACAAAATCCTTTAAAAGACAACTGAAAATGAACAGTTGTCTTTTTGTTATGCAGATTATTCCCAGAATAATTCATCCAGTGTCTTGTTTAAAACCTTGCAAACTTCAATGCATAAGCGAATCGTTGGATTATAGTCCCCCTTCTCTATCGCATTGATTGTCTGTCTAGATACGCCTACTTTATCTGCTACTTCCTGTTGAGATAAACCAAGTGCAGTTCTTGCTTCCTTCATTTTCAGATTTTTCATGTTACTGATCTTTTTTCTTATCGATATACATCTTGATGATAACATTGATTAGAATGATTGAAAAGAAAACAGCCATGAATACTGGATTACTACCCTCCCACGTAACAATTCCATTTTCAACAATTGTTTTTCCTTTTGCAATAAACATGTTAGATAGCGCAACTGTCCCAAGCATACAAACAAATGGCATTGGTTTTTGCTTTAATTGCCAGTATGCATCGTTCCAGATACAATACAGCACCACAACAAGTACACCAATCAGAATACCAGCCATCATAAGAACATTGCATTCAATTGAGATTCCATCTGTCTGTTCTTTCAATAACATAATCCCTTCAACAGAAACCATTGTCAAAAATCCATATTTGAAAGCTTTTCCTCTGACAATTTCCTGTCGTTCATCATAGCCTCCATAGTCCTCTTTTTCCTTATATAAGATAATATTGAATAGCGGAATCGCAAGTAAAATAATCATAGATATTAAGAATGTATAATCCATAAGATCCTCCTTTACAATGTCAAATATACTTGACATCTTTCAATTACAGTATAGTACGATCTCTATATTTGTCAAATATATTTGACATCTATAAGTAAGAAAAAGAACCAGAGATAAACTCTAATTCTTTGCAAAGATCAATCTTATGCTTCTTCTGTCTGACGGTTGGAAGCAATGACGAATGGTGTGTAGATCAATGTTGATACACCTAAGATAATGACTACCTGCCAGATTGCACCCATGATATTTCCTGAAGATGCTAAGAAACCGAATAAGCCAATTGGCGTTGTCCATGGAACGTCGATAACGAACAATGGACAGAGTCCTAAATACTGTACTAAATAACCACAGCATACACAAGCAACTGGAGTCAAGAAGAATGGTACTGCGAACATAGCGTTCATAACCATTGGAATACCGAAGATAATTGGTTCATTGATATTAAAGATTCCACAAGGAATAGATAACTTAGCGATTGCCTTGAAGTCATCTCTCTTAGAGAAGAGCATAATAGCAATGATCAAGCCCATTGTGATACCAGAACCTGTTGGACCAAACCATCCAGAAGCGAATGGATTAGCGATAATTGAATACTTAGAACCAGCTGTAAAGAATACACCAGAAGCTGTGATTCCTTCACCAGCCTGGTAGAGTTCGAGGTTCTGAGCCATCATCTTAGTCATGAATGGTCCTGTAACATCACCCATTACATTTGGTCCATGGATACCGAACCACCATAACAGCTGCATAATTAATACAACAGTAACATAGCCAGGAGAAAGCTTGTTCTTTTTACAGTAGCACATGAAATTGGTATAGCTTCCGATTTTCTTTTCTCCGTACTTGGAAAGAAGCATTCTGTATACTCCCTTGTGAGAAATTCTGCTGATAGAAAGCTTTTCTTCAATAATAGAAGCATAGGGATCCAATTTGCTTCTGCAGTTTCTGTTTTTAGGCTTGCCTTTATAGCCTTCATAGTATTTTTGATTGTTCTGTAATCCATCTTGTATTTTCTGGCAAGATCTGCAAAATTCGGCTTGATTCCTAATTTATCTAGAACTGTTAAATCAGCCTTCAGCATATTTAAAATGTGATCATTCATTGTTATCACCTCCATGGCAGATGATAACAATTCAATCCTCTTCTGAAAATACAAAATAAGAATGTAGGTTTTCATACAATTTTATTTTGTATATATTTCCTACATTCTTATTTTAGATTTTGCCGCTGGGCAGATGTTTTTTCTTTAGATACATGATAAGAGGAATTTTTGATGATTCCATAAAGATTTGAAAAATGGACGGACATAAAAGACGTCCATTACACTATCGGAAAATCAGCAAGGAAGTTTCATAGTAACCTTTGCGCCGCCGGTTTCTTTTGAATTTTCTAAAATAAGCTGACCATTATGTTGTTTCATAATCGAATTTGTAATATATAGACCCATACCAAAGTGTAACTTTGAATTGCGGCTTTGATCGCCCATATAGAACCGTTCCTGTGCGTGGCATAATGCCTCTTTAGAAAACCCCGTTCCCTCGTCTGTGACTGAAATTTCCACGAAACCGTTGTTACTCTGAACATCCACATAAAGCGTTCCGCCTTGCGGGGAGTAGTCCAGCCCATTACTGATAACATTCATAATAGCACGTTCTATCAGCACCCTATCAAATTTCAGCATTTGAGGGAGTGAAACAGTATTCATTTGCAGCCGGATTTCTTTTGCCCGGCATAGTGATTCCATATAACCGAACAAGTGCTGCATGAACGCTGGCAAGTCTATACTTTCAATATGGAGCTGATAACCAACCGCCGCCCGTGATATATCAATCAAGGTTTGAATATATGACTGCATCTGGCCGGAGCTTTCCACGACGTAACCAGTGTATAATCGTTGCTCATCATCAAGATTTGTTTCTGCGAGTAAATCAGCATTTCCTTGAATAACCGTCAGAGGCGTTTTCAAATCATGGGCAAGCGCGGCGATTTGCTCTTTCTGTGCCTGTTCGGTTTTCCATTGCCGTTCTAACGAAATTTTCAGATTATCTTTCATATCTGAAAAAGATGCAAGGACATCTTCAAACTCTTTGATTTTGGCATGTCCGACTTCAAAATCAAGGTTTTGCTTTGAAACCTCCGCAGTTGCTTCAAAAAGCGGGGTCAGTTGTGTACGCAGGTTCTTAGCAAATCTGGCGGTCAGTATGATAATGACCAGCAGCGAATTTACAGCCATCAGGATAAGCGCAAGCGTGTCAGGAGATGGAAAATATTCCGGTAGCCATGACACTGTAAATTGAGAACCAATATAATACCTTAAAACGCAAAATTCGTTTTCCCGGACAACAAGTGCAAACTCCCTCCCCGTAGCATATTCAATATATTCTCCCTTTGCGTACAGCAGGGCAATTTCTTTTTCATCATCGTCCATATTGCTGTAAAGCTCATTAAAGTTCTTGTCCAGAATTAAGTAGCCGCATCCCTGTGGAATCACAACCTTTGTAATATCCGGGGCAATCGTCAGCGTTGGAATGATCTCTTTTACCTGCAATTCACTTAGATTTGCTCTTGTAGCTAATCCAGCATTTACAGCAAGTCCCTCCAAACCAGAAGGGACAATAATTGCCGCTACCAGCATGACAATGAGGGAGATAGCAAACTGGCGAAACAATATTTTCAATGTAGGTTTCTTTTTCACTCCCATTTATATCCTATCCCCCATACGGTGCTGATCGGACTTATTTTGAAATGCTCCAATTTCGCACGAATATTTTTTATATGCGTTGAGATCGTAGAGTTATCGCCTATTCCATCAAACCCGAAAACGGCTTCATAGATTTGTTCTTTTGTAAAAACCTGTCCCCGGTTTTTCGCAAGGTATTCACAGATTGAATACTCGCTTTTGGTAAGGGGAACCGGCTGTTCTGAAACATACAGTACCTTTGCGGAAAGGTCAAATCTTATATCAGGCTCAAAGGAAAGTGTGCTGTGATGCTCTCTTTTTTCTCTGCGTAAATGTGCCGCGACACGGGCGCGAAGCTCCTGAATACGAAAAGGTTTCGTAATATAATCATCCGCACCGACGCCCAATCCAAACAATATATCTTCCTCTAATGTCTTTGCGGTCAGAAAGAGAATCGGGCAGTCTACCATATTCCTGATCTGTTTGCAAAACTCAAAGCCGTCTGTGCCAGGCATCATCACATCCAAAAGAATGAGGTCATAGAAATGCAGCTTTTTGATGTCTACATCATCCGCATTTTGACAGACTGTTATCAAATATCCATCTTTCCTCAAACTGTTCTTAATCAATTCCAAGATAGAAACTTCATCGTCAACTACAAGTAAGTGGGCCAAAAAATCACCTCCCGCCCCATAATACCACATTGTCGAGGTTACTCATCATTATTTTTAATGTCAGCTTTCCGATATTCATTGTTGATATTTACAACTACGGCATTGCTTATATCCACATCCACAATACTGTAAACGTAGCCGAAACTGAAATCTTCCCCCGCCACATTTTTGAAGCGTTTCGATACCTGCCCGATTTCTTCTTGCAGTTCTGACATTTCAAGACATTCATCCGTTATGGTATATGTCAGGCCGTTATACGAAATTTCATCATAGTTTGCGGCGTTCAGCTCATAATACGGCAGAGATTCATTTAACGCCTTATTTTTATCGGCGGTATCGCGGAGCGCACCGCAGGCCGATAAGCATATAAGACTTGCAAGCACAATTACCACGGCAAACAGGCACTTTTTATTCACTGTTTTTACTTCCCTCCCAACCATGAAACCAAACCAGACTGGCAATCAGCAGACAAGCAGTGCAGCATACAGAAATAATCATACCGCTGAAAAAATCGGTTTTTACCTGTGCATACAGTTGGGGGCTATCCCATGCAAGCACAGTGTAATCCATAGCACGAACGCCCCAGGCCCAGGGAATATATTTCCATGTAGCGTCACCAAGCCCTGTTATCATAAGGGCAGCTATTAAACTCCCTGCAATTCCCAATCCCATAGATGCACCTTTTCCGAAGCTCATTCCCACAAACAAATGAATCATGTAAATGGGAAGCATGGTAATCAACAATAGAATCCCTGCTTTCAGGTAAAGGCTTGCCGGAGCATCCCTATATAGTGCAGCGAATGTTCCTAACGCTAAAAATGTTGCGCCAAAAGCACAGATCATCAGAAAACCAAGTTTACCAATATACGTTGCCATGCGAGATGGGATTGTTCCCAACAAAAGCTGATAATGCCCGGCCTGATTTTCGATCTGAACAACCAGGCCCACAATAATGCCAATCAGAAACGGGAACGCAACGGCCAACACTTCCAGATAGGCACTGATTTTGGTTGCCAGTTCCCATCTGGATATATGATAGTAGCCCGCAAAAATCGCCGCACATATAATCGGAATCATGATGTGCATATAGAGCAGAATGCTATGTTTACACTTCTGATATTCTGCTTTCCAGCAGCGAACCACAGATACCATAGTTACCCCACCTCCTTTTTCTCAAACCATCTTGCAGTTAAAAATGACAGCACCGCAAACCAGACCAGCGAAATGACCAATACAAGTATAATCATCCAAAATGCCATTGCCGTACTCTGATCTGCAACCGGCTCACCATTAGGCAAAATACCTAACACGGAAATCATAAGATGCGGCACCCAGCTATACGGGCAGATCATCCACAAAGAGGTTGTAGCCGTGAAAATCCCTAAAACGCTTCCAAGTCCGACATTAAGAATAACCGTGACAAAGATACCAACTTTTTTTGATAACCATAAGCACAGCGGAACTTCCCATAGGCTTGCAATGACAATACAAGCTGTTCCGGCCGCAGCCTGCCAAATTCCGATTGTCAGGGGAATTTTGTTGATAACTAATATTGCAAAACCGCCCAACAGATTTAGCGCCAGGAAAATGAAATTACCCACACAGGAGTAAATACCGGCCACTCCAATTTTTGCTTTCCAGACTTTGTTCTGCGAAACAGGCAATGAAGCAACGGCACGATATTTTAGTTTGCCATTATCCCGCTGTTCAATCAAGGCACAGGTGAGCGTAAGGAATCCAGGATAAAGCAGGATATACCACCAATTATAAGAATTGAGCTGGAACCAAAGAGGGGCAAAAAAGTTCATAAGCACAGTTACAAACGGGGCCAGAACGATCAGCGTTTTTGTGAAAGTTCTCTTATGCTTTAGGTTCTCTGCCTGAATATATGCCATCTCCATTTAATATCCCTCCTTACCATTTCTGCGAATAACATCCATAAAGAGTTGTTCCAAATCTTCACCGGCGCGAAGCTCTCCCTCATATCCAAGGACGCCGCCAGCAATGATACCCACATGATCTGCAATCTGCTGGACTTCTGACAGAATATGGCTGGACAAAATAACTGTAATCCCTTTGCAGGAAAAAGAGCGAATTAACTCTCGAAGTTCCTCAATCCCTAAAGGGTCAAGGCCGTTAGTCGGTTCATCCAGAATCAAAAGCTGGGGACTGTTCAGCAATGCAATAGCAATACCAAGCCGCTGCTTCATACCAAGAGAAAACTGCCCGGCCCGTTTCTTGCCGGTATTCGTGAGCTTGACAATTTGCAATACCTCGTTAATTCGTGCATCGTCCAGGCCGAGCAATGTAGTTCTGACTTTGAGATTTTCGTATGCAGTCAGATTTTCGTAAAGCGGTGGCATCTCAATCAAAGCACCGATATGCTCCAGATCATTCCGCTTCCACGGGTGGCCGTCAAACTCGATGCTTCCCGATGTGGGGTGCAAAATGCCGGTGAGCATTTTTAAGATCGTGGATTTGCCAGCCCCATTCGGCCCCAGCAGACCATAAACCGAGTTGCGACGGATGTTCAGTGACACATTGTTTACCGCCATTTGCCCATTGAAATTTTTGCAGAGGTCAGTCGTTTTCAAAATCATATCCATATAATCAAGTCCTTTCTTTGATTTTACGGATAGCATACCGGGCAATTTTGAAGATTTCATAAAGATTCCCGAAAAAAGAATATGAGCAATACACCGTATGCAAAATCTAAAATAAGAATGTAGGTTTTCATACAATTTTATTTTGTATATTTCCTACATTCTTATTTTAGATTTTGCACATGTCATCATTCCACAAAAAAAAGGAAGAGACTTTTACGTCTCTCCCAGAAAATAATGTTCGTTTTTTTTGGATTTTTCGAAAAAAATTTTTCCAGTTTCTTTCCAAGTTTTCGGTCATATTCACTGTATAGTTGTGATACTTGAAAGTGGCAGACTTTATCCGATGCCGCAGTTAAAGCTTATTTATGCCTGAATTCCATTTTGTTTGTTTTTTTATTTCTATGATTTATCTGTCAACAAGGTGTTTGCTCGCAATCTTTGGTTGGAAAATAATTGAAGTCTGTTGATGCATCAGATGGTACTCATTAGTTTTTGCTATAATGTAACTACAAGGAAGGTATTTCTCATGCCAAGAAAACATATCATACTGATGTCTTTGATTGCTTTACTTGCAGGATGCAACAGTAAACCTGTATCTTCTGAAAAAGCATCAAGCACTCTTAATACACCAGCTCCCACAACACCAACACCATCACCAGATTCACTTACAACAGCCACACCACAGCCTGTTGATGAGGTACAGAAGGAAAAAAGCATGTATGGCGTAATGCAGTATATTATTCCTGCTGGATGGAAAATTGGTGAATCACCTGTTGAAAAAAATCCTTATCATTCTGATGATTTTATTTGCATACTGAATGAAGAAAAGAAAATTGAAATAAGTCTATTGATGGGATGTCCAGCAGGTATTGGATATGATCGTGTATATGAAAGAAATATTGAAGATTTACATGTTGGTTCATATACATTAAATGGCGGAATCAGTGACAACAACACGCATTTAGAATTGACAAATATGTTATTTGCAAATCCTGACCATGGTATCATATTTGTTAACTATACAAATCCAAATGGGGCTTCTGAAAATGATTCAGACCTGATAAGTTTTCTAAACAGTCTGGAAGTGAATGATTGCTTTGGAACAGTAACTGTTGAAGCTGATCAAATCAATATTCGTGACTGTGAGAATACAGATGGAAACATTGTTGGAACAGCAAAGAAAGGTGAAACATATAAGGTGTTTGGCATAAAAGGGCCATCAGAATATACCAACGAATATACTTGGTATAACATTGGCTATTCAGAATATGTTGCGGACCACAATGGCGAATGGCTCAGTTACACTGAAAATAAATAAAGTTACAGTCAAAAACTTTGGTCGCAATCTTTGGTTGAATAGATTATGGTAGGCTTTGGTCTTCCAGTTAATGTCTAAATAAAAAAATGACTGAGTTTCTACATGGTGTAGTTGCTCAGTCTTTTTTTGATATTTAATTGTTTGCGTCTGTACTCTCTTCGTCCTCTGAGTTGTCAGCAAATGGTGTTGCCGCAGGTGCTGGTGCAGTTGTTTCAATCTGCTGTTCCTGTGATTCATCTTCAATGTAGTCACCTACAGTTGGAACATCAATTGCCGATTCATCAGATGTTGTCTGATCAGCAACAGATTCAGCAGGTTTATCCTTGATATCTGTGAAGCAACCTTATTCAATACATATACGCAGTCAAAAAAAAGGAACAAGTTCTTAGAACTCATTCCTTTCATACAGCTTTATAAATGGTTATTTGCTTAATTCACCAGCAATGTAAGCACCGGCAATACGGCCCCAGCTTACAGATTCACTATAACCGCCACCCTGAGCAGTAACTTCACCTGTAGCAAATAAGCCTTCTACTAAAGAATCATCAGCATATAATGCCTGTCCGTGTTCATCACAGACAATACCACCCTTTGTCATATGGTTAGCAGCTTCAACTCTGACACCATAATATGGACCTTCAGCATCGAATGTACGAGAAGCAGCTTCTTCCAGAACAGGATCTGTTTCGCCTTTTGCTGCACGTGCATTGAAATCTTCTACTGTCTTCTTTAATGCGTCTGCATCAATTCCAAGTTTTTCAGCTAATTCTTCAATTGTTGCGCCTTCCTGATAGTATCCTAAACCAACATGTTTGCGAATACGGTAGAAGGAATCATATCCTGTAGAATCAGTAATGTAGAATGCTGCATGATCAGGCTGTTCCTGTTCCATTGTCCAACGATCAAGACCAGATAAGTTATTATTTAATAATTCACCGTTCTTGTTAACAAGAAGATTCATATCAGCACCGCCTGTTAAGTCACGACGTGGAACGATGATATTATCAAATACACTCATCTTGTCCATACGATCAAGTTTCATGCCATAGTTTTCAAATACGCTTACAAAGTCACCTGTTGTACCAAGCTGGTTACTTGTGTTCAGTTTTTCATTACCTGGTGCATATTTAGCTAATAATTCAGGGTTAGAGCAGAAACCACCTGTAGCTACAACTGTATATGGAGCTAAGATGTTATATGTTTCACCCTTTGTATTGGATACTGTAACACCAGTTACTTTCTTACCATCCATAACAAAGTCAACACCCTTTGTTCCTGTAAGAATTGTTACACCTAATTCATTAGCTGTTTTTTCAAGACCTGCCTGAATAACTTCACCGGCATACTGATCTTTTTCAGCCATGTGGTTAGTTCCACCATAGTTGTAGTTCAGTTCAACGCCCATGTCTCTTAACCATGCGTCCATTGTACCTTCGCAATCAGCCCAGGCTCTGACACGTGCTTCACCTTCGCCGTTTTCTTTCTTTTCTTCAAATAAATCATCAGCAGTAACAACGTTACCTGCAGCTTCCTCAGCTTTGGAATTTACCATGTCGAAGTAGTTCATGTCGAACTTACCGTTACCACTCAGAATATCTAATTTTTCGCATACAACAACATTTGCATCAGCATTTGCCTGTTTGATTGTAATAGCAGCAGCAAGTCCACTAGGACCACCACCAACGATAACTGCATCAGCATTTACATCTTCAACTTTTTTTGGATTTTCGCTGAAAGAACTTGCATCCTTTGTTACTTCACCTTCATAAGTAACACCAGCTTCTTTCAATGCATCAGCTACAGCCTGCTTAACAGCATGGCTTGAGAATGTAGCAGCACTGACAGAGTCAACAGCTGGAGAATTTGCCTTAATAATACGGTCACGAATAACCGGGAATGCACGGTCGATGATAACATTAGTTTCATGATTATCGCCTAAAGCGATATCTGTAATCTTTCCATCTTCTACTGTAACATCAACGTTCAGTTTTCCACCGTAACCAGTTGCACTCTTACTGATTGTTTTACTGCCTGTAGTATTTGCAGAAGAACCAGTAGAAGTAGAGCAGCCTGTTGCAACGCCTAAGGCAATTGCAGCTAATAAAGTTTTAATCTTTTTCATTTTCTTCCCTCTTGAATGTATGACACATCACGGTTCCAAAGAGTACGTACACAACAAATATTCACAGTTTCCGGACACCTGAATATTCTTATGAAAATATCTTTCATTCCACTTCTGTGCAATACACATTTCTAAATGTAAAACCCAGGTACATTTAGTTTATATATAATATAGTATGCGATTTTTTTTGTCAATCGTTTCACAGCTTCACAAATGAAACCGCATTCGAAATATAGGCCACTAAAGTGGCATAAAATCTAAATAAATAGCCATAAAAACGATTTCTCATTTTTTTTGAATTTTTGTTCTGTTTTTATTTTGAAACTATTTTCAGTATATTATTTCTGAAAGAAGAGAAAATACTTATGAATACATTAGACGAAATCCAATCTTATTTTGAAAATTTTACAAAGACTGAACAGGAAATTGCCATCTACATCATCAACCACCCTAAAAATATTTCCAGTTTCACAGTTTCAAAATAATTCAAGCTACTTTCATCCTCCGCCTACTTGTTCTTTAATATATAGTCCGCCATCTAAAAAAGGACTGAGTTTCTACATGATGATACCTTAAAAAAAGCACATAAGGTATTTATACTAACCTGTGGTTATGTATTGAATTATGGGTTTGGGGTAACAAAAAACACCGTATTTCCACGGTGCGTTCTGTCAGATATATTCTGTTTTATGATAGCAGAAAACTGGAATTCACAGTTCTTCCATCCTTCCCATCTTCAGTGCCATAACAAGAGTTCCGGCTGCCATCACAAAGACACCAATTTCAATCACATAGATGGGAAGAAGCGCCGGACCTGCCACGACAAAGAAGTCCACAATAAAATGAATCCCATATGCAAGAACCGCTGTAAAAGTTGCTGTCCTGCATTTGCCTGCCTTTACCGCCCGGTAGATCAGCAGTGACAACCCGATATGCAGAATGATGGCACTGATTCTTTCGATTCCGCTTACAAAAAAGAGTGGTGCCGGTGTTGTCCATAGGGCCGACAGCTGTGACACGGTCTGGTTTGCAGACTCAGCAGGAAGTGCCGCCAGCATATTCTGCATGGCTCCGCTGTTGATCATCAGCATGGACACAAGATTGCTGATTCCGGAAAATCCTCCGATCAGAATTGCCTCCACACCTCCATGCCCGATTCCATACATCAGTGCATTTGGAAAATCCAGCCATTTCTTCATCCAGAATTTCATGGCAATCAGTCTTCCGGTCTCTTCAAAAACCGCTGCAGCCAAAGCCGCGTACACATAGTAAAGCCATGGCCTGCTCTGTGCGTTCAGTCCGCAGAACCGAATGACAAGAACATGCAGCTGCTGCTCCAACAGCATGGCAAACAGCAGATAGGTTCCTGCTCCGATAAAGAACGAGGAAATCCTTGCCTTAAGCTTCACCCTTCCTGCAATGAACAAAGCAATCGGTACCCCCATCGAGAGGACAACGGAGCAGATAACTCCAGCTATCGCCAGACCTGATATTGTGTTCAATTCCATCTTTATACCTCACTGATTCTCAAAAAATTCCTTTATTGTATCTGAACTGTCCATACAATATAAAGCCTAATCCGACAATAACTGCTGGAAGAATGATATAATCTATAATTATTTCACTCCAAAACGAAACAATAAAACCTAATACAAGAGATATTCCTATAATCAGCGTTCCTGTGCCGACTGTTTTTCCATACTTTGGTATATCTTCTTCCTTTACTTTTCGCCTGTTATAAGAGTGAATTGTGCTGATATTGCCTTTAATATTTACAATTCCCACAACAGATATGAACACTCCCAAAATCAACATTATAATATTTTCCATAATGACCTCCTAAAAATAGAATAGTTCCTCAAATTTTTTGTCCAATGCAATACAAAGAATTAGAGCCAATTTTGCAGTTGGATTAAACTGTCCTGTTTCAATAGAACTAATCGTGTTTCTTGATACTCCCACCATTTCTGCAAGCTGAGCTTGAGAAAGATTTGCTTCTGTACGAACTTCCTTTAAGCGATTTTTCAGTTGTAATTGTTCTTTCATATTCTCACCTCTAAAAGGTGGCTAAAAAATTCAACAAATGCCAAAATGGAAAGCACAAAAAACAGAACGGTCAAGACCAGATCACTCTTTCGCTTCATTTTGATAAAACGGACTAACCATTGTGTTGCAATAATGCTGAAGTATATAACCCACGGACTGTAAATCTTAGTATGAGCAAACACAGAAGATAACAGCGAAAGCAAACAACACACTAAAGCACCAACTCTGCTTGCATGACTTCCGGCTTGATATACCACTTCCATTTCAGCCAAGTCCTTATTGCGATGTTCTTTTCTGCTTGCATTTAAGATTTCTTCCTTTTTCATAAAAACACCTCCACGCCAAGTTTTCTTTGCATATTTTAATCATACGCATGCCAAGTTTTCTTGTCAATAGAGTTCATAAAAAAGTTACAACCGATATCCTGTTCGTGATTAAGTTAGAAAAATTCATCCCGACATGTCATCATTCCACAAAAAAAAGGAAGAGACTTTTACGTCTCTCCCAAAAATAATGTTCGAAATAATGTTCGTTTTTTAAAATCGAATTCCAGGTTTCCAGTGGATAATGTTCATTTTTTTTGCCTTTTTTTAAAATTGAGTTTTCAAGTTTCCCAGTTTTTTTCCAATGTTAAATTCCAACTTAAGAGTGAACAAGGTTGGGCTTTTTTTATGCAAAAGTTACAACTATACAGTGGACAAGGGGATTGCATGGTGAACAAATTGTTAAAGCCGTGCATAAAAAGTTACAACTTAATAGTGGACAAGAGAAAATCCAAAGATAGAGTTATGTTTCACACAGAAAGTTACAACTTTACTGTGAACAAGACTACATAAAACTGGCATGTTGTTGATTTTCTATTGTTTGTTTCCAACTGTTTCCTTAACAAGTACTTTTGTGTAATAACTTATGTGTTTTCTGCATCCCTTGTTTTGTGCTATTATATTTATATCCTTTGTACATCTAGTACCCGAGAAAGAGGCGTTGGCGATTCGTCTCTTTTTCTTTTCCCTTTTTGTGTACCTGTGACTGGCTGGAAATGGTGTAATCAAGCCTGTCAGAAAGAGAATTCCTGATTTTGTCACCTGTGCTAATCTATTCAAAAAAAGCAACCATAATTGAACGGTTGCTTAAATCGGTATTCTAAGTAATAGAAGTTTAACAGATTCGCACCGTTCTCTCCATCATATTGATGGTGTTTTCCTTCGTAAACTAATCATGACTTCTATTACTGAGATAATAATTCCATGTTTTCATAATCCTGTCAATCATTTTCTAATTGAGAAAAAACCAAAAGTCTTGCTGCTGTTAAGGAAACAGTTGGAAACAAACTTGTTCGCAAATAAGTTGGAAAACCCGATTTGCTGTTGTTCGTGATTAAGTTAGAAAAATCCAGCCCTCCATTTCTTGAGTAGCTAGGGTACACCCTGTTTGCACGTCAAGAAAACGCAAAAAATCCGTCAGCTTTTTTCCCAGGATTAGAAAGCTAACGGATTATATTTTTATAGACAGTGCGATAAACTTGAATTTGGCTATTTCGTTGCAACAATGCTTATCCAATGATTTTTTGTATTTGAATACGTTTTGATCTCTGTAAAACCCGCTTCTTTCAAAGCGGCAACAAGTTGTTTAGATGTGTAAATCTTCATACCATTGATCATCTTTGGCCATTTTTCATCTGCGGCATTCGTTCCGTCACTCTCGTTACAAATTAGGAATATGCCTTCGCTTTTCAGCACACGGTTGACCTCGGAAAAACATTTTACTAATCCTGGCCAAAAGTAAACTGTTTCGAAGGCAGAAACATAATCAAAAGTCGCGTCAGAAAAGGGTATAGCAGATACATCTCCTTTAACTACATTACATTTCCCTTGTTTAATGGCGATGGCGTTCAATTTTTGAGATTCTGTCACACTAACCTCAGAATAATCCAATCCTGTCACGTGGCCATTTTTGCATCTATCAAGCCAGACCACAATATTTGCTCCGCCGCCACAGCCGACGTCCAGAACTTCAGCATCAGACTTCGTGGAGATATTTGAGAATCCCCATTGCGATAATTTGGCGTGACCGCTGTTCATCATCTTCGTCATCAATTTTCCGCCGAAGCCTTGTGGCTTACGGGTATTTTCAAAAAATTTCATTATAGAATTCCTCCTCCAAAAATACCGATTTCCTTACTTCTACAAACTAGAATTGTTCTACTTCTTTATCTTTTTAATATCCTGATACAGCCCATATCCCAGAAACAGGATTCCAATAATAAACGCAATACCAGCCGCTATTGCTAAAAAAGGACCTACATATTCAAGACCTGCTGCAAATAAAGTGGCATCCCACGAAGCTACTCCACTCATAAATATCGCAGCAGAAATATATCGTGCAGAAATTAAAACTGCTGACATGAAACAGAAAATAGCACCTACAATTTTGTTTTCCATTTAAATCACCTCCAAATACCGATTTATATTTCTGAATAAAGTATATATGAATAATCAGCGGATTGAAACTTCCTGCCAGTCAATTCTTATATTCAATGTGCAATTGACCTCTACCCTGTTTGCACATCAAGAGATACCTCGGCTCATTCTTGATTGTAATCTCCACCTTATATTGCTTCATTAATGCCTCGATTTAAATGCCACAAACGCACTAGCTGCATCCTCAACATTTCCTTTCTCTATATCGGCATATCCTTTTTCTAACTTTTGATGAATCTGTGTAACAGACATCATATCTGCATTTCCTTTTACATCTGGATTTACTCTTATATTTAATGTTTCAGTTTTTCCCATAGAATACACCTCCATCTTTTTTGTTGTAACGTCTTTTGCGTTATAAGTCAATCTATGAAATCCAATTTTGCACATTAAAAACCGTCTGCTTCTCCAATGAGTAACAAACGGTTCTGTTCTTGAATCATAAATATTTCAGCATTGTCGGTACAAGAATGTTCATATCAATTGGCTTAGAAACATGATCATTCATTCCAACAGAAAGTGCCTTGTTTACATCTTCCGCAAATGCATTTGCTGTCATTGCAATAATTGGAATTCTAGCTTTTTCAGTATCTTTCAGTTTTCTGATAGCTAATGTTGCATCATATCCATTCATAACTGGCATTTGAATATCCATAAGAACCATCTTGTAATAATCAGCATCTGCCTTTTCAATCATATCAATACATGCCACACCATCACCGGCTGTCTCAACTGCACATCCTTCTTCTGTTAATAATTCTGTGGCAATTTCTCTGTTCAGCTCATTATCTTCAACTAATAGAATGCGGACGCCACTTAAACATTTTTCATCTCGTAAAGCATTATTTTTCTTTACCCGGAAATCTTCTTCAGATGCTTTCCTGCAAGGGATGGTCACTGTAAAAGTAGATCCCTCACCTTGTTTACTTTTTATCTCTATCTTGCCATCCATGAGCTCAACAAGCCTTTTTGTAATATTCATGCCGATGCCACTGCCATCAACATGGCTGAGCGTAGTGTTGCTTTCTCTTTCGAAAGCTTCAAAAATATGCTTCTGAAATTCTTTGGACATGCCGATTCCGTTATCAGTGACAGAGATAACTATATTGCACCAGTCCTCTCTTTCAGAAGGCATCTGAGCGATATGACAGGATATCGTCCCTCCGGCATTGGTATACTTTATCGCATTACTTATGATGTTGAGACAGATTTCAGATATATGCGGAGCGTCCGCATATACGTATGGAAACAGAATCTGCTCTGTCATGGAAAGTGTCTGATTTTTACTTTCCGCCTGCTGCTGGAACATGGTGACACAGTTTTCAAAATTCTCTCGAACATTTGAAACCGTGTATTCCATTTCCACCCTGTTATTTTCAATTCTTGCGAGCTTCAGAACATTATTCAGCAGTGACAGAAGTTCTTTTCCGCAGGCCTGTATTTTTTCGAGGTATCTGCCCAGCTTCTCTGTATCGTTTATATGCCTGGATGACACCTCTGCATAACCGATGATTGCATTCATAGGTGTTCGGATGTCATGAGACATATTTAACAGGAAGGAAGACTTCGCATTATTTGCACTTTCTGCTTTCAGCTTGGCCTCCCGCAATTCTTTCTCTTGTTTTAATTTCCGCAGCTTTTCGTCTGTCACATCTCGATTTGCAAACAATACAGATGCAACATTTCCATCTTTATCATAACTCTGAGGAACCATTAGAGAAAGAAACCATGTCCCATCCTTCTTCATGAATTCATCAGACATTGACTCTTTATTACGAAGCCGTGCAGCCATGGTTTGTACATCAAAAAAATCCATGTACTTCTGCACGAAAGGCTCCACGATTACCTCTTTAATAATTTCAAATTGAGGATTCCAGTCTGCCTCTCCTTCCTGAATATCTATAGTTGCTGATCGAGAACTTTTAACTAGTTCAATTCTCTTTGTCTTTAAGTTTAAACTTGATACATGATAATAGGCAGTACTTAAGGCAAGAAGCGCCTGTCGGTTTTTCTTCGCTTGTTTTCCTAATGAAATAGAGAATTCTTCACCATCCATTTGTTCTTGATCCGCAACCGATTGATGCAGATGCTGAACCAGCCATTTTTCTCCCGTCCATTTATAGACAATCGTAAATCTGGTGCTCATTTTAAAACATACTGATCCATCTTCAAATAGGCCCAAGAAATCTACTGTTCCATGTGCAAGAACATGATTATCATCAAGCTGTTCTTCTTTCTGACACAAGTTTCTTATTTCAATTCTGATTTTACCTCTTCGTTTCACATTAAATTTAAACGAGTCTAGAAACTCATGCAGATTCCCGAAAACTTCATGTTCCCCAGTCCCAATTATACTGATGTTTTCATCAAAATAATTTTCAATGTTCAAGTCATCTACTGATTTAGAATTACTGTAATTTTTAAAAAGCTGCTCAGTAAGTTTCGTAAAATCATTCATTCTCATTCCCTCTCTTATGAATAATTAGATGCATTTTACAGCTTGCTTAATTTCGAAATGTACGAATCTTATCTGCCTATAAACAAATACACGTTCCCCAAACATTCCAATTTTTATTTATACAAAATGTAGCATTAAGTATTCTTTCTACGAATAAAGTATACATATAAATCGATAACTTTAAAATAGCTTTTAAAAAGGGCAGTTATGATCTTATGTTACTAACTGAAAATGTTTGCATATAAGAGTGTTCTCTGAGCAAAACAAAAAGCATCCACCATGGGTGCTTTTAATATTTCTCTAGAAAATTATTTTCTCTCAGCATTCAGCCATTGAACGATGATGCCTTGTCCAGTGTTAAGTTGGAACTATTTGCAACTTTTTAGGGCTTTGTCCACTATTAAGTTGGAACTTTTTCTAAATTTTTCCAGTTCTTGTCCAATGTTAAGTTGGCATATCCAGTGTAAAGTTGTAACTTAACACCAAGTGATTGTCCTTTATAGATGTAATACACGTTCTTTGATTTCTTGAGTTCTACCTTGGTTCCAGAACTGTGTACCTATGTACCCACATGTTCTTCTGGCAACGTTCATCTTATTCTGATCAGTATTACCACAGTTTGGACACTTCCAGATCAGCTTCTTATTTTCATCTTCCATGATCTGAATTTCACCTGTATATCCACATACCTGGCAATAGTCACTCTTTGTATTCAATTCAGCATACATAATTGTATTGTAGATATGCTTCATTAACTGTAATACAGCCTGTACGTTATTCTGCATGTTAGGAACTTCAACATAGGAAATTGCCCCACCTGGAGATAATTCCTGGAATTTGCTTTCCTCTGTCAGTTTATCAAATGCATTGATTTCTTCCGTTACGTGAATGTGATAAGAGTTTGTAATATAGTTCTTATCTGTAACGCCTTTAATGATGCCAAATCTTTCCTGCAGGCACTTTGCAAACTTGTATGTTGTAGATTCCATTGGTGTTCCATATACTGAGAAATCAATGTTTGTCTGCTGTTTCCACTTTGCACAGGCATCATTCAAATGCTTCATCACAGCCAGTCCAAACTTTTCACCTTCTGGTGTTGTATGAGATAAACCTGTCATATAACGAACACATTCAGCCAGTCCACCATAGCCAAGAGAAATTGTAGAATATCCATTAAACAGAAGCTTATCAATTGTTTCACCCTTTTCAAGTCTAGCAATTGCACCATACTGCCATAGAATAGGCGCAACATCACTAGGTGTACCCTTCAAACGGTCATGGCGAATCATCAATGCCTTATAACATAAATCAAGTCTTTCATCAAAGATCTTCCAGAATGCGTTCATATCCTTCTTAGAAGAGCAGGCAACATCAACTAGGTTAATTGTTACAACACCCTGATTAAATCTGCCGTAATACTTATGCTTAGAAGATGAATTCATCGCATGTTCATTATTTTCCCATCCATTTTCAGTAAAACGGTCAGGTGTAAGGAATGATCGACATCCCATGCATGGATATACATCGCCCTTCAATTCTTTCATGATCTTAGCAGAAATATAGTCAGGAACCATTCTCTTTGCTGTACATTCAGCAGCGAGCTTTGTCAGGTAGTAATACTTAGAATCGTTATAAATATTATCTTCATCTAAGCAATAGATGAGTTTAGGGAATGCTGGAGTAATATAAACACCTTTTTCATTCTTAACACCCTGCATTCTCTGCTTGAGCATTTCTTCGATGATCAAAGCAAGATCGTCTCTTGTCTGACCTTCAGCAACTTCATCCAGATACATGAATACAGTAACGAAAGGAGCTTGTCCATTTGTTGTCATCAATGTAATGATCTGATACTGAATTGTCTGTACACCAGTTGTAACTTCACGCTTCACTCTTTCTTCAGCAATTGTATTGATCTTGTCTTCACTGATTTCTACACCAGCTGCTTCCATTTCGGCTTTTACAGCTTTTCTGTATTTCTGTCTGGAAATATCTACGAATGGTGCAAGATGAGAAAGTGTGATTGTCTGACCACCATACTGGTTAGATGCTACCTGTGCAATGATCTGTGTTGCGATATTGCAGGCAGTCGCAAAGCTATGCGGCTTATCAATATGTGTACCTGAAATCACTGTTCCGTTCTGCAGCATATCTTCCAGATTCACTAAACAACAGTTATACATTGGCTGTGCAAAATAGTCAGAATCATGGAAATGAATGATTCCCTTTTCATGTGCATCCCAGATTTCTTTAGGCAGCAGGAATCTTCTTGTAATATCCTTAGAAACTTCACCAGCCATATAGTCACGCTGTGTTGAGTTTACAGTTGGATTCTTATTAGAATTTTCCTGCATAGCTTCTTCGTTATTACGACCCAGCAAAGAAAGAATCTTCTTATCTGTTGTGTTGGCTTTACGAACAAGTGCTCTTTCATAACGATATGTAATATAGTTATGTGCCACTGTATATGCGCCTTCTGCCATCAATTCATTTTCAACAAGATCCTGAATTTCTTCCACAGAAATACTACGTGCAATTTCATTACACTTCTGAATGACGCGATTTGTGATTTCAGTAATCTTATCTTCTGAAATCTGTCTGTTTTCCTGCGTAGCCTGATTTGCTTTTTCTATTGCTAAAAGTATCTTATCCGCATCAAAAGATACTTCTTCTCCACTTCTTTTAATTACATTCATAATTGCCCTCTTCCAAGAATTCTAAATAGTTGGATTTCCAACTATTTATGTTATCCTTCAAAAGGATACTGTTTTTTAGATTTGATTTCAACCAAAACACTCAAGATTTCTGCCGTTTTCATTAGTTATTTTGTTCACAATTTAATTTGTTTCATACAAATTGAAGAAAGTCCCTAGAATTAGGGACTTTCAGATTTTCATATTTTCACAAATTTCCATTTGACAAAAATCAAAGTATAGTTGCTGAGGATGATACTTCACATCTTTCTTCAACAAAGCATTCAACTTTTCTTCAAAATCTACTTTCTCTTTCACTTCTGTCTTTAAACTAGAAAAATATTCTTCAATTTCTTCATTATTCATAAAAAAATCCTCCTATATTACTATTCACAGAAAATAAGAGGATTCCCTGAATTATTTATTCAAAAATTGTTCTAGTGCATGCAGTTGTGATAATGCCTGTCTTCTTCCTAAATCATATACACGCTTATATTCTTTCGGATCTCTACATACACTTGGAATATTCAAAGCTTCTGGAGGTCGAATCACAAAGATTTCCCCTTTTGCTTCTTTTTCAAGTATTTCATCAATACATGCATTGTATTCTTCATATCGATGAAGAAGCTTTTCCAATAACAATGGATATTTTGCTAAAGCTACTTTCATCAACTTCTGCATATTAGAAGAATATGGCTGCTTACGGTAGCCAAATGGCTGTGTCAGTACCACAACATTCTTTGTATAGCCAATGGATTCAAAATAGCGTAATGGTATAGAATCACTGATTCCACCATCCAGCAGTTCATATCCATCAACTTTTACGCATCTCGATACCATTGGCATAGACGCAGAACCCTGGATCCAAAGAAGATCATTTTTTGTTCCATCCGTACATTTATGATATACAGGACGAGCAGTCTTTACATCCGTTGCAACACAATAGAACTCCATTGGATTCTTTTCAAACGTTTCACTATCCCATAAATCCAGATGATATGGAAGCATATTATAGTTAAACTTTGTTGAAAATAAGTTTCCTGTTAACAATAGAGAAAAAATCGATGCATGTCGTTTATCTCTACAATATGCCATGTTATAACGCAAAACTCTTCCAATCTGTTTTGATTTGATATTACACCCAAAAGCAGCACCAGCACTCACACCGATCGCACCATCAAAACAGATATCATTGACCATAAAAACGTCTAGAACACCTGCCGTGAATAAACCACGCATTGCTCCACCTTCTAATATTAATCCTGTTTTCATGGTAACTATTTTATCACTTTTTATAACAGTGTGAACTATTCAAAGTAATCTTTCATTGTTTTATCTTGACCAAGCTTGTTAAAGTCACTGATAAAATCATTTACTGCACCATCAATCGCAAGATTCTTCACAAATCCATCAATAACATCTGGAGCACATGTGGATGAGTAAACACCATATTCACATAACTCAAGAACCTGCTGGCTGTTTTTAAAGGAAGCTGCAAGTACACCACAGTCCATATGATTATTCACTAAGATATCATGAATCTGCTTCGTTACATAAATTCCATCATATCCCATATTATCAATACGATTCACATATGGTGCAACATAGCTTGCACCAGCCTTTGCGGCAAGATACGCCTGCATTGGTGTATACACAACTGTTCCACATGTTGGAATCCCCTTCTTCTTCAAGATACGGATTGCTTTAAATCCTTCCGGAATACAAGGAATCTTAACAACTGTATTCTTTCCTAATACACGTACAATTGCTTCAGCATCTTTTACCATGCCTTCAGCATCTGTTGGAATTGCCTGTGCAAATAAGATACCATCTTCTCCGATGATTTCTCTAATTTCTTTTAGAACTTCTTCTGGATTTCTGTTCTGTTTGCTTAAAATAGAAGGATTTGTGGTAACACCATCAATTGGGTATAGATCACACAATCTTTTAATTGCTTCAATATTTGCATCATCAATAAATAATTTCATTTTCCTTATCTCCTATAATGTCTGTTCACTTCTACCGATAATATCATCCTGTGTCTTTTTACTTAATACATTAAAGAATGCAGAATATCCCGCAACACGGACAATGAGATCCGTATGCTTTTCAGGATGCTTCTGTGCATCAAGCAATGTTTCTTTGGAAACGATGTTGTACTGTACATGATATCCATGCAGACGATTAAAGAATGCACGAATCAACATTTCAAGCTTCTGTTTATTTTCTTCTGACTGCAGCATTGTCGGTGTCATTTTCTGATTCAGCAGTACACCACCTGTAATCTTTTCTGTAGGCAGCTTAGAAACTGTCTTAAATACAGCTGTTGGACCATTCTTATCACAGTTATGTGCTGGTGAACATCCTTCCGCAAGTGGTTCCCATGCCTTTCTGCCATCTGGTGTAGCAAATGTTGACATGCCTTGACCAACATTTGCGGAAATGGAAGATGTACCACCATAGCGAATACCACCAATCGGACCTCTATGGAATCTTGTATTTGGATACTTCTTGATTTCATCAAGGTAGGAATCATATGCTTCTACAACAAGCATATCTACATCATCATTATCATTTCCATACTTTGGTGCATCATTGATCAGCATCTTTTGAATCTTTTGACTTTCTTCTGATTTGAAATCATCCATAATTGCATCCCAAAGCTGCTTTTGTGTAATTTTCTTTTCATCATAGACAAGGGTTTTGATTGCACTTAAAGAATCCGCCATATTGGCAATTCCCACCTGCAATCCAGAGATGAAATCATAGACTGCACCACCTTCTTTGATTGTCTTGCCTCTAGCAATACAGTCATCCGTCAAGCAGGAACATAAGATATCAGGTACATCTCTTTCACTAGCCTTATCAATTGCATTTTCAACAATAACAGAATATCTCGTCATTTCACGTACTGTCTTATCCCATGCATCAAGCAGTTCATCATATGTCTTGAAATCTTCAAATTTTCCATATCCTTTTGTAAATCTCTTTCCACTTGTCAAGTCAACGCCATCATTCATCGCGCATAACAGTACACGTGGGAAATTGATATAAGACATTCCAGTACAGCGATAACCCCACTTGCCAGGCACTGCCGTTTCAACACATCCGATCGCACTGTAGTTGTAGGCATCCTCTTCTTTGACACCCCAGTGAATAAAAGATGGAATAATAACTTCATCATTATTGAATGCAGGCATGCCAAATCCAAGCTTTACAACTTCAATACATTCATCAAAGAAATGATGATTTAAGTTTGCATGATAGCGCACAGTTAAGTTTGGCTGTGTTAATCTTGTCTGTGCGACAGATCTTAACACAAGGAAAGACAAATCATTGACTGCATCTTTATGATCTGTTGTCTGACCGCCAATTGTTACATTCTGATACATTGGAGATCCTGCAGAAGATAATGTATGTGCCTGAGAACGTACTTTATTGATTGTCAATGTCTTAATCCACAGACAGTCTAACAGCTCAAGCACTTCTTCATCTGTAATCTTTCCTTCACGATGATCCTTTTCATAGTATGGATACATGTATTGATCAAATCTACCATAAGATAAAGAATGACCATTACTTTCAATCTGTAAAATCAATTGAATGAACCAGACAGATTGAATTGCTTCATAGAAGGAATGCGCTGGCTGGTAAGGAACGTTTGTACAGATTTCTGCTATCTTTAATAACTCTTCTTTTCTACATTCATCTACTGTCATAGAAGCAAGTTCTTTTGCCTTTGTGGCATAGCGTAATGCAAATGTATGTACCGCATCAATCACAATAAGAACTGCTTTATAGAATACATACTTATCTATCGCATCAATATCTGTTAAATCCAGTTCTTCCAGTTGTTTCTTTACTCTTGCTTCATATCCCGCAAGACCTTCTTTCAACACTCTTTGATAGTTAACTGCCAGGTGTGCATCACCCGCATTCAGCTTTCCTTCCATGCCAAATACACCAGTTTCCATAAATACAGATACTTCTTCAGGAAGCAGTGCTTCGCCTCTAGCACGAAGATTATTATTTTCCCAGAATGGTGCAATTTCTCTTAGCTGTTGTTTTGTTTCCTCTGTAATATAGAAAACATCACCATCTCTTTTTTCAAACAGATCTAATTCATCCATGATGAATTTCATTGTATATTCAGGAAACACAGGCGCATTTCGATTCTTTGTTGCCTGATTACCAGCAATCAATGTATTGCTTTCAATATAGATTGTCTGATTTTCCAGGATTTCTTTTAACATCAAGGCACGCAGCATGACACGTGGCTGATTTTGATGTTTTTTGTATACGTCTGTTACCAGTACTGCTCTTTCTGCATCAACATAAGGCTTTTCATTTAAAACTTCATTTCGAAAGCATTGCATTCTTTCACTTAATTTTCCAAAGTGTTCTACGTTTTCCATCATTACCTCTTTCATTCGTAAGTTTCATTACGTATTTCTATAACAAATATACCAATATATTCAGTGATAATCAATGTATTTCTGCGTTTTAAATACAATACAGTTTCATTCGTAAGTTTTATATTTCATTTTCATTATTTTAATGTTACGATATTGTTGAGGTTAATTATGAAAGCAAATAGAGAACAGACAGGTGTTGTATTCAACATCCAGAAATTCAGTGTCAATGACGGTCCAGGGATTCGAACCGTTGTATTTTTTAAGGGATGCCCTCTAAGATGTCAATGGTGTTCCAATCCGGAAAGTCAATCAACTAAAGTACAGATATTATGGGATACAAAAAAATGTGTACATTGTCTGCATTGTATTGATACATGCAAACAAAACGCAGTCAGAGAAGTAAACAATGAAATTCACATCGATCACAAAGCATGCATTGGGTGTCTAGAATGTGAACAAGAATGTCCACAAAATGCTCTTAAACATGAAGGTGATACAAAAACTGTCCAGCAAGTCTTAAATATTGTAAAGCAGGATGAAGTATTCTATGAAGAGAGTGGCGGCGGCATTACTTTGAGCGGTGGTGAATTACTTATGCAGAGTGAATTTGCCTGCGAACTATTAAAAGCATGCAAAGAAGAAAATATTCATACAGCGTGCGAAACAACTGGATTTGCATCACCTGATGTATTTTTAAAAGTCATTGAGAATATTGATTATGTATTGTTTGATATGAAGCATTGGGATACACAAAAACACAAAGAATATACAGGTGTAGAAAATACACTGATCAAAGAAAATATCAAACAGGCAATTGCTTCAGGAAAAACAGTACTTCCTAGAATTCCTGTCATTTCAGGATTCAATGATTCTTTACATGATGCAGAAATGTTTTCTCAGCAGTTCAAAGAACTCGGCATTCAAAGAGTGCAATTACTGCCATTCCATCAGTTTGGAGAAAACAAGTATTCACTTCTCAATAAAGAATATGCATATCGCAATACAACAGCTCTGCATAAAGAAGATCTCATCCCATATCAGAACATATTCTTAGCACATGGAATTGAAGCGTTCTTTTAAGGAGAACTTATGAAAAACAATCGTACAAACAAAATCCTTGAAATCTTATCAACGCAGGAAAAAGCAGATGTTGTTTCCTTGGCAGAAATCTGCCATGTATCACAGGTAACAATGCGAAAAGATCTGGATGGATTGGAAGATCTTGGTCTTGTGAAAAGAATGCATGGATACGCAATGATCAATAATACAGATGATCTTAGAGGCAGACTATCCTATCATTATGAAGAGAAAAGACAGATTGCTTATGAAGCAAGTAAACTTGTCAATGATAATGATACGATCATGATTGAAAATGGAAGCTGTTGTGCACTATTAGCATCCATCATCGCAAAAGAGAAAAAGAACGTTACAATCATTACAAACAGTGCTTATATTGCTGACTTTATCAGAGAAGATGATGTAAATATCATTCTTTTAGGTGGTATCTATCAAAAAGATTCACAATGTACCGTAGGAGCAATGATTGAAACAAATGCATCCTTCTTCCATGTACACTACTTCTTTATTGGTACTGATGGCTATTCCTCAAAAACAGGATTCACAAATAAAGATACAATGCGTGCAGAAGCAGTGAAAAGCATGGCAAAGGCCGCAGATGAAATCATTGTTGTCAGTGAAAGTGAGAAATTCAATCATGTTGGTACCGTATCTATGAACCTCAACAATAAAATCACTGTTGTTTCTGATAACAAACTCACACAGGAAATGAAAAATACATTTATAAAAGATGGCATTCAGATCATTCAGGGAGAAATATTATGCAGAAACTAGTTATCGCATTTATCGCAAACGGAAAAAGTACAAACCGTTATCACCTTCCATTTGTTCTACAAAGAAAAGACAAGATCAAAGTCAAAAAAATCTATGCTAGAAATTTAAACAAAAAAGAATGGCAAAGAATTGAAGGTATTACATACACAGATAATATCAATGATCTCTATAATGACCCTGAAATCAATACCATTGTTATTTCTACACCATCATCTTCTCATTACAGTTATGTCAAAGAAGTTTTAAATGCCGGAAAAAACTGCATTTGTGAAAAACCATTCATGGAAACAGTGCAGGAAGCAAAAGAATGTTTTGCCCTTGCAAGACAAAAAGGTTTGATCTTGGAATGTTATCAAAATCGAAGATTTGATTCTGATTTCTTGACAGTACAGAAAGTTATAGAATCCAATAAATTAGGTGAACTGTTAGAAATTGAAATGGGATTTGACTATTATCGTCCAGAAACACCTGAGGCTGTACATACATTTTCAAGATTGAATTCTTACTGGTATGGTCATGCATGTCATACGTTGGATCAGATTATTTCATATTTTGGCAAACCAGATCATGTCCATTATGATGTCAGACAACTCTTAGGTACAGGCAGAATGAATGATTATTTTGATGTAGACCTTTATTATGGAAATCTTAAAATTTCCGATCGTTCATCCTACTTTCGCATCAAAGAAAGACCAAGTTTTACTGTCTACGGAAAGAAAGGATGCTTCATCAAATACACAAAAGACCTGCAGGAAAGAGATCTTAAACATTTCTATATGCCAGACAACAAAGACTTTGGTCTAGATACCCCTGAAGAATATGGAACATTGATGTACTATGATGAAAACAATGTCTATCATGAAGAAAAAGTCATCTCAGAACGAGGTGACTATGGAAGATATTATGATGCATTCTATGATACGATCATGCACCAGGCACCACCACTTGTAACAGAAGAACAGACACTCTTACAATTAGAGATGCTAGAAGAAGGTATCAAAAACTTAAAGTAACCCTGGAAGCAATCACATTGCTTCTTTTTTATTACACAATTCGATATGGAAAATCGCTTTGTGGAATATCATTTAACTGTGATAAACACTGCACAATCAACGCATGATCCTGCCCTTCATGCATACCACTTGTAACAATTGCATAACGCAAAACACCATTTTCAAAGATTGGAAAAGCACCTGCAGATAAGCAATATTCTGGAAAGGATAGATCAGAATATGTTCCATGCAGTTCATGTTCAACATATGCATAAAAACTGGAATGCATTGTTTTCAACATCACATTTCTTTTTCCTGTAATATATAAAACATTCTTTTCCTTTCCTTCTGGAATATATTCATACACAACCGCATTCTTTACTTCATCATAGATTTGAACATACGCTGTACGATCATACGCTTTCTGATTTTCCCTTAAAAGATTTCCTAAGCGTTCAATATCTTTTTCTTGCAAGTGATATTGCTTCTCTTCTTTTTCTAATAGAAGCAATGTTTTTTCGTCATACGATAAACTCTTCTGGATCATTTCCATGATTTCTGTACAACGTAAAGATGCCGCATGTGATATATAATCATTTTCTATATTTCCCTGTTGATAGCAATCAACAAATGCTTTGATTTCACCATAAAAATCATCCACAACATATGGAATTTCTATTTCATCTACAACATCTGTTGTGACTGTCATCTGGAATGCGCGATGCAGTGGTCGTACAACAATTGTTCCTTTTGTCCCTTTGATTGTAACAATCTTTTCCTTTTCACGATCCATTCCGCATTCCATCACACATGCAATATCACCACTTTGCATATATGCACATATATACAGATTCACACAATTCTTAACATTTGCATATACATGTTTTAATACCATATCTTCTTTAGTAAAATCTTCAATCCAGGAAATACAATAGATTCCTAAATCACTCAGGCACCCTAAAGAAGCAGGATCACCTAAATAAGAGTTCTCTATTGCATCTATACTTGCTGCATTACAGAACGAGGTATTGATTTGTGTAATCTTGCCTATTCTATCTTCATTAATAACTTCTTTCACTTTTTCATAGAGTGGTGTAAAACGACATTTCATTGCTTCCATAAACAGGCAATGATTTTCTTTTGCACAGTGAATCACAGACTGCATTTCTTCCGCACTTAAACATGCCGGCTTTTCAACAAGCACTGCTTTATGTGCCTGCAGACATTTCATGATCCATGCATAATGAAACTGATGCGGTGTAGAAATATACACAGCTTCTACTTGAGGATCATTTACAATCGCATCGAAACTACCATACGCTTTAAGCGCATCGTGTTCCGTTTGAAATATTTCTGCTTTTTGCAGTGTGCGACAGCTGACTGCCTGCAATGTACATCCTTCTACATGTTTTAAGCTGGATGCAAAACGATGTGCAATTCTTCCTGCACCAATAATTCCCCACTTCATACCTTGATCATACGATATCCAACACCTATATGTGTCTGAATATACTGCACTCCATTTGTATTCTTTTCAATTTTCTTACGCAGAGTAGCCATAAACACACGTAAAGAAGCAATATCATTTTCATTTGCACTGCCCCAGATACTTTGTGTGATATATGTATGCGTCAATACTTTTCCTATATTTTTAGAAAGCAATGTCAATAATTTGAATTCAATCGGTGTCAGATGCAGCTCTTCTCCATTCAGATAGCAGCATCCACTCACATAATCAATCTTCAATTGTCCATTTTCAAAGACAGAATCCTGATTCATCTTTTCATTCTGGATAAATGACAGTCTTCTTTGTGTCACTCTTAATCTTGCAAGCAATTCTTCAACAGAAAAAGGCTTTGTTAAATAATCATCTGCCCCTGCATCTAACGCCTGAATCTTATCATCATCTTCACTTCTAGCAGAAATAACAATGATTGGCACCAAAGAAAAACTGCGTACCTTCTGTATGACTTCAATTCCATCCATATCCGGTAAACCAAGATCCAGTAAAATAACATCTGGATTATGTGTAGATGCTTCAAGCAAAGCACTGTTGCCGTTATATGCAGATAAATACTTATACTCATGTGCCTTTAAAGTTGTCGTAATGAGATTTCGAATGGAAGCATCATCTTCTACAACTAAAACATTCAATTTATTCGCCATTGATCTTCACCTCACTTAAAGGTAATGTAAATCTAAAATCACATCCATGTGGTTCAGCATCATAAATACCAATTTCACCATGATGTGCTTCAATGATTGATTTACATAAAGCTAAGCCAAGTCCAAGAGACCTGCCAGTAGAATCATTCTGTTTTTCTCCTGTATAGAACATTTCAAAGATATGTTCTTTATTCACATCTTTGATTCCTGGTCCATTATCTATAATATCTACTTGTGCAACATGTTCAAGCTTTTTCACACGGATCAATATCGTAGATCCTGCTTCTGTATATTTAATTGCATTATTGATAATATTCACAATGACCTGAATGATCAATCTAGCATCAATATAGACAAGCATAAATTCATCATCCATCTGCTTTTCAATATGGTGTTCCTGGCTCTTTCGATCAATATGCTTCAAAGCTTCACTCATTACATCATCTAACAGCTGATCCGAAAAATTCAATTGAATTCTTCCTTCATCAAACCTTGTAATCGACAATAGATTCTCAACAACCTGCTTCAGCCACTCACTATCATCATAGATATCAGAAAAGATCTGCTTTCTGGCCGCATCATCCAATTCCTGATAACTATCCATCAAGATACTTGCACCACCAGAAATAGAAGTTAATGGTGTTCTAAGATCATGAGAAATCGTTCTCAATAAATTTGAACGCAGCTGTTCATTTTTCGCAACAAGAGCAGCCTGTTCTTTTTCTCTTTTAATTCTCTCATTATCTAAAGCAAGTGCACATTCCCCTAAAATAGATAATGCAATGGAACTTTCATGCGGATTGATTGGTGCATCTTCCTGAATGATACCAATGACTCCATAAACAATTTCATTCATACGAATGGATAAATACAGTGTATCACGATTTGTTTTCTGTTTATGGTTTTCAAATACCCACTGTACTGCTTCTTCGTCTTCTTTGCTTAACTTTTCATATGCAAATGTACGATCTGGATAATACATATGGATATGTTCATGATCATCATCTTTAGAAATTGCTAAAACTTTACGATTCAAAAGACGCGATAGCTGCTGGGCACATAATAGAATGATCTGTTTTGGATCATCTGTATTTTCAAGCAACTTATCAGTATCAAACAGCACTTTTGTACGATAGGCATCACTTGCCAGCAATCTAGCATCCTGTTTCAGTTTAGAAGCGGATGAACCAGTAATAATACCAGCAATCAACATGATTAAAAACGTTACAGGATATCCCGGAGCATATGCATGTAACGTCATAACAGGTTCAGTAAAGAAATAATTAAATGCGATAACACTTAAAACAGATGAAATAATACAGCTTGTATAGTTTGTACAAATCAAAGCTGTTAAAAGAACACCTAGAATATACAGTGTAATGATATTAGAATCTGTAAATCCAAGATGTTGAAAACAAATACCAATTCCCGTCACAAGAAACAAGATCAGTCCCATTGGAAGAATATCTGAGGATTTCGGCATGATATCCTGATGCATGATATAATTCCCTTTCCGATACATATCTAGATTGCTTTGATCAGGGATAATATAAATATCAATATTTTTAGACAGTTCAATCAAACGATCTGTTACGGTCTGTTTGGGAAAAAACATCCGTTTGTGATTGTCACTTCTGCCAATGACGATTTTTGTTACACGGGAAGCTCTTGCATATTCACTGATCAATACAGGTACATCATCTCCCTGGATCTGTACGATTTCTGCACCAAGACTTTTTGCAAGTGCAGTATGAGCAGATAATCGTTTTACATCATCTTCTTTCATATGAGATGCAGATGATGTTTGAATATATAAAGCTGTAAGAGGACAATGAAAAGCCTTGGCTAAAGCACTTGAGCTATAGATTAGTTTTTCATTTGTGAAGGATGATGATAAACATACGAGAATATGTTCTTGTGATGTTGTTTTGTATCTATTTTCCTGCATTCTTCTTCCTCTGCATTATCATAGCATGTTTTTTCTTTTGTGCTGAATTCATATTTTTCTGGATGTCTTATTTCATCTAAAAATCTAGAAAAGTAATGATTCACCACAAAGCTAAGCAATGCAATATAAACAATCAACAAAATAACCCAGATCATATTAATTACGCTTTCTGTTTTTTAAAGCATTTTTCAAGATTTCTGTAATCTCCTAGAACAAGAATTGTGGAATTTTTTTCAAATGTTGTATCTGGTGTTAAATTGACAGTCAATTTACCATTACTCTTGATACCAAGAATATTTAAATGGAACTTTTTACGAATATCCAATTCTGTAATTGTTTTTCCAAGCCATTCCTTTGGCACTTCTGTTTCAAATACACCATGTTCTGCATCCAATTCCATATAGTCAAAGATATGATCAGCAGCGTATCTGATTGCTGTCCATTTTGCCATCTGTCTTTCAGGATATACAACATGATCTGCACCATTTCTTTCCAGGAACTTTGCCTGTACATCTCTTTCTGCTCTAGAGATTACACACTTTGCGCCAAGTTCTTTTAACTGATATGTTGTTTCAAGAGAATTCTGGAAGTTTCCACCAATTGTCACAAAACATACATCATAATTTGCGATACCTAAAGATTTCAGGAAATCTCTATTTGTACTATCACCAATCACAGCACTTGTAACATAGTCAATACATTCATTGACTTTATCTTCTGCTTTATCTACTGCCATGATCTGATATCCCATTTCATTTAAATGAATTGCAACGTGTCTGCCAAATCTTCCTAAACCAATCAATAAAATATTCTTCATATTGTTTTCTCCTATCCTACCGTAACCATTTCTTCCGGCATTTTCTTATATACATGCTTGGATACACGCTTTGTTGCATAGATCAAAGTAAGTGTTCCAACTCTTCCTAAAAACATCAGTATCATTAACAATGTCTGTGATATATGTGAAAGTTTCGTAGTTAAAGATAATGTCAATCCAACTGTACCTGCAGCAGATGCTGTCTCAAACAAGCAATCTGACAATATAAATCCATCATGGATGGAAATAAACATCGCTACAACAAAGAACATCGTTAGATACATAACAAAGATCGTCATTGCCTGTCGTAATGCAGCAATCGTAAATCTACGATCAAACAGATCCGTTTCATCTTTCTGATTAAATACAGAGAAAGCTGTTGTAACAATAATGACAAATGTTGTAATCTTCATACCACCTGCAGTTGAACTAGGTGAAGCACCAATCAGCATCAATATTGTCATAACACCTTTTGATGCTGATGACATCTTCGTCAGATCTACTGTATTAAATCCAGCAGTACGTGTTGTTACCGACTGAAACAAAGAAGCAAGAATTCTTTCTTTCAAAGGCAGTGTTTGAAAATCCACAAAGAAGAATAAAACCGCAGGTAATACAACCAGGAAGAATGTTGTAATTAAAACAATCTTTGACTGTAAACGATATTTCTTGAAGTGATATGTATGATGATAAATATCATCCCATGTTAGAAAACCAATACCGCCAATCATGATAAGAAGCATGATCACAACATCCACCACAGTATCATTTTGAAATCCAACCAGAGAAGGAAACATATTATTCTTCGTTCCTAAGATATCAAATCCTGCATTACAGAACGCACTGATAGAATGGAACAAAGACATCCATATCCCCTCTAGACCATAAAGTGGAATAAAGCGCGGCATTAATAGAAGTGCACCAATCCCTTCAATCGTAAATGTTCCTAATACAATAAATCGTGTTAAACGAACAATACCTCCTACGAATGGCGCAGAAATTGAACTTTGCATCGTACTTCTAGACATCAGATTGATCCTTCTTCCAGAAAGGATCGCAAATGCAACCGCAATCGTAATGACACCAAGACCACCAATCTGAATCAGAAGAATAATGATCATCTGACCAAACGTAGACCAGTAACTGCCTGTATCCTTTACCACAAGTCCCGTTACACATACTGCAGATACTGCAGTAAATGCAGCATCATGGAAACTAGTAACAATCCTCTGCTTTGTAGAGATTGGCAGCATTAATAGCAATGTCCCCATCAATATGACACCGATGAATCCCATAATGATCCACTGGAATGTTGTAATATGAATTCTTCTATGACGTAAACCCTTTGGCATAGACACTCCTTTCATGCTTCTATATTAGGTTTCATCATTTAAAGAATGTATTAAAGAATGTTAAAACGTATAAAGATTGTATAAAGATTTCTTTCATGCATAAAAAAAGACAAGACCTAAGCCTTATCTTTCATTTGATTATTCACTGATTTTCTTTTCGTCTTCTGCAATAGAAGCTTCCAGCTTATCCATTTCGTTTTCTTTCAGGTGAAGTTCTCTTTCGAAATCTTCCTTCATATTAGGATTTGGAGCGATTTCAATTCTGAACTGAAGATCTTCAATCTTCTTCTTGAGACTTTCAAGTTCATTCTTCTTACGATCAATGATGTTCTGGATCTTCTTTAAAGATTCACTCTTCTTAGCAGACCAGAATACTTCCTTAGCTTCATTGAATGCATCCCAAAGAGCATCATTCTTTTCTTTTCCAGAATATCCAGCAGCTCTCCATTCCTTATCCAATTCCTTCATACGGTTTGTTGTATCAAAACCATAATCCTTCTTGTCAGAAATTTCCTTAGCTTCTGCAATGAGCTTTTCTTTTGTCTGAATAGATTCTTCCCACTTTGCACTTCTTTCAGCGAAGAATGCATTACGAGCAGCATTGAATTCCTTACGGATACTAGAGAATTGTGCCCACAATTCATCATCTACATCCTTGCCAGAATTACCAGCAGCCTTCCATTCATCAAATAACTTAGCAAGTTCATCACCAGCATTCTTCCAGTTCTTAACATTTGCTGTGAGCTTCTTAGCTTCTGCAATAATTGCTTCCTTCTTTTCCTTAGCCTGTGCCATTCTTTCATCACGTGTAGCATTGTATTCTCTCTGCTTGTCACGTAATTCACGTTCAATTTTGTTTAACGCAGAACGCATTGCACGGTCAGCTTCTTCACCAGCAGAACCAATTGCATAAAGTTCATCCTTCAAATCATTCAATACATTTCTAGCATCTTTGAAGTTTTCAGCATTCTTTAATTCTTCTGCCTTAGCAACGATTGCTTCTTTTTCTTCCTTGTTCTTCTTGATTTCTTCCATTCTTGGAGCGAATTCAGCATTAGCCTTGTCAAAACGAACCTGGTATTCCTTTTCAACTGGTGTATCCCATGTTGGTAAAGCATTCCATTCGTTCTTTAAAGCTTCCATCTTTTCACTTGCATCTTCGCTGGAATATTCTCTTGAAAGAATTTCTGCGTTTCTAGCAAGTTCTCTCTTCTTGAGCATGTCATTTTCCATATCTTCTAATGCGTGATCTTCATGGTCAGTTCCATACTCTGTATTTCCACCTTCATCTTTAGAATGTGTCCAGGAATACATTCTATAATCACCATTTACTTCAATACCAAACCAACGGCCATGTCCGTCTTCTACACCCTCTTTAGGTGCACATGGATTTCCTTCAGCGTCTTTTGCGCCATAAAGAATTTCCACTACTTTGCCACCGAAAGTCTTATGTGGCTTTAGTTTTGTTTTCGCAAATGCATCATTAAATTCAGGTCTGTTCATAATTTCTCTTTTCCTCGTGTCCTTCACAATACTCATTATTTTACAACATTTTTTTCCACTTTGAAAACCGATAACATTCAAAAAGTGCTGATTTCATCGTATTTTTTTCGATTTTTTCATCTTTTTGAAAATTTATTCAGAATGATAACGGTTTCATTGCTTTTCAAAAGACGCTCTTTTTAAAGAATTAGTTGATAGTCCACAAAAACGGACAGAGAAAACAGA
>SAMEA3387494__coassemble_1829_pt1 | contig 54803 bp, 54 predicted proteins | sample SAMEA3387494__metabat2_low_PE_002 | metagenome-assembled genome bin SAMEA3387494 (sample SAMEA3387494) | Felis catus | biome: Faeces | place: United Kingdom | collected 2012
CGCACGGTGGTGTGAGAGGTCGGGGATTTAATCAAAATCCCCTCCTACTCGATTTAGGGGTTAGTTTTGGAATGATGTAGTCAGATATCTCTATCTGACAGTTAATAATATAGCGATGAAATATGGTATAAAAATGGGATGAATGTGAAAGTTAGCTGAATTAAACATTTCTTAAGAAAATGAAAAAGATGCCTATAGTAGCATCTTTTCATTGTCAGGGGAGTAGATTTTGAAAAAAGTTTGTCAGGTATTTCTATCTGACAAGTATTACTATAGCTATTAATTATGTTAGAAACATGGTATAGGTGTGAAGAATCTATGAAATTGAAAGATATGCATAGAAAAAGATGTCGAGGGGTAATGACATCTTTTTCATTTAGGGTTAGTTTTGGGAATGATGTAGTCAGATATCTCTATCTGACAAGAGATAATATACTGATGTATTATGGTGTAAAAATGATGTCTATGTGAAGATTACATGAATGTTGACAGTCTTTGATATGCATCTTCAAGTGCAGTCTGTGGATCTTTACCACTGCCTGAAATGCCAGGATAGCCTGGAAACATTGCACCATACTGATATGTATCTTTGTATTGATATGCATATACAAATGCTGGGTAATTATATTCAGGATGTTCTTTGAGTGTACGGTTTGTATAGCTGCTGTCGTTGCAGAGAAATTGTTCAATTTCTTCACGTGTTAAATCACGATTGCATGCTTTCTGATAGGCTTTGCATTCACGATAGCGATAATATAAATCTTGATCTAATTTAATAATCGAAAGATAAATAACAGAGTGAGGCATGAGTGTACCAATGAGCCATTCATTACTAGAAACAACAGGTGTGGATGCATGTTCTTCAATGATATATTCTTCAATGGCAAGATCTTCCAGAGATGAGTTGTGATCTTGATGAGTATAGAATGTTCTAGCGTAATCAGCGATATATGCACTGATATCGTGGTCTAAAAATGCTTTTTCATTCTGTTGCACATAATGATGTGCATGAATGATACAATCAATTGCGTTGTTGATTTTATTCATAGCAATCCCCTTCTTTATGCTTTTTATTTTATTCTGATTGAGATTGGATGCAAGAAAAAAAGAGCATTTCTGCTCTTTTGTGAAGTCTTATTCAGGCTTTGAGAATGGTGTTGCACCACTCTTAACATCGTCAGCACTCTTTAGGTACATTGGTGCTTCTTCTAAGTGTAAGCTTTCGAATACAACGACATCGTCGCCATCTTCTGTAACGTATTCAACCTTCATAGCGTAGCCTTCAGCCTTGTCTTCATCAACGTTGACATTTACTGTAACTGTAGCGCCATCAGCTAAACCATCCTTGGCATAGTTTTCACCTTTGTCTGTACCTGTAGCATCATAGAAGTATAATTCCTTAACTTCTTTACCTGTGTTGTTTGTTACATCATATTTACCTTCAGTAGCAACTTCTTCTTTCTTTTCTTCATTTGTTGAAGAAGCAACAGAAGCAGATTCCTTCTTTGAGCTTGCAGCTGTTGAAGAACATGCAGCAAGTGCAAATGCTAGAGAACCAGCACATAATACACTAGTTAATTTCATCTCTAATAACGCCTTTCGAGAAAATAGTATAGTCTTGTGTTAGACACTTTTTCAACTACAATGCTCGAAATCTGTCTATAGATTTTTACAGTCTTCTATGCGATGTTTTACACCGTTTAATACAACATATCCTGGCTCTGCTTCTGGATGAGAAATGAGTCTTCTACCAACACGATCTGCATGGTTTCCTTCAAATTGACCAACAGGTTCATGAAAATCATGACTTTTTTCAACTGCAGGATAATTGAAAGGTTTTATTTTTGGCGCAATCTTTGGATCTTTCAGATTGCTTGTAAAAGCCGACATTACCGCAATAGCTACGACAAGGATAACAAGAAAAGTGAAGAACATAATTATTGATCCTCTTTGACTGATTCAACAATTCCTTTCGCTAGACCAGCCATGCCAGCAATATCACTAGGTACAATAATCTTTGTTGCCTGACCGTTTGCAGCCTTTTCAAATGCTTCTAATGCCTTTAAGCGAATGACAGAATCATCTGCACCTGCTTCTTTGATGGCACGTAAACCATCTGCAGTGGCTTGTTGAACGGCACGGATTGCTTCCGCTCTACCTTCAGCTTCTTTGATTTCTTTTTCTTTTTCTGCTTCCGCAGCTAAGATTGTGGCCTGTTTTGCGGCTTCTGCCTCTAAGACTTTAGATTCCTTGTGGCCTTCGGCTTCAAGGATCATAGATTGCTTTTCACCTTCTGCAGTCAAGATATTTGCACGTTTTTCACGTTCTGCCTTCATCTGCTTTTCCATTGCTTCACGAATGGCTGCAGGTGGTTCGATATTTTTTAATTCAACTCTTGTAACTTTAATACCCCATGGGTCAGTTGCATAGTCAATTGTCTGAAGCATCTTTTCATTGATGTTTTCTCTAGATGTTAAAGTAGCATCTAATTCCATCTCACCAATGATATTTCTTAATGTTGTAGCTGTGAGATTTTCCATTGCCATAATTGGATTTTCAACGCCGTATGCATAATCATGTGGATTCATGACTTTGAAATATACGACGGAGTCAATTCTCATTGTAACGTTATCTTTTGTGATAACTGGCTGTGGAGCGAAGTCAGCAACCTGTTCTTTTAACAGTGCTTTTCTTGCGATACGATCAATGACAGGGATCTTGAAATGTAATCCAGCATTCCATGTTGTACGGTATTTACCGAGTCGTTCAATGACGTATGCGTGCTGTTGTGGGACAATGTTTGCACATGAGAATACAAGAAATAATACGAGTGCAATAACAATAACCCAAAATACTGTGCTAATAATAGCGTTCATTTTTATACCCCTCCTATGAGTATGATTCAAGAATATCATATTTTGACCCACGGTCAATAGATATATTTATACAAACGATATCATTTTGTATAAAGGGTATTTTTCACTGTCAAGAGGTGTATATTTGTTTATTCATGGTAAAATATACAAAGCGCAAAAAGGAGGTTTCAATATGAATGAAGAAATTATTAAACGAATCTCTCACGAATTGAAGATTACAGAAGAGCAGATTCAAAATACATTAAGTATGTTAGAAGAAGGAAATACTGTTCCTTTTATTGCTCGTTATCGTAAAGAACAGACAAAAGGTCTGGATGAAGAACAAATCTTATATATCCAGAAGCAATATGACTATCAGTTAAAACTTGCGGAAAGAAAAGAAGCTGTTTTGAAACTGATTGGTGATCAAGGTAAATTAACAGATGAAATCAAGAAATCTGTAGAAGAAGCTACAAAGCTTTCTCAGGTGGAAGATATTTATCGTCCATATGCTCAAAAGAAAAAGACAAGAGCAACAACTGCAATCAAGCTTGGCTTGCAGCCTTTGAGTGAGTGGATGCTCAAGAGTGATGAAAACAGCAACCTTGAAGAAGAAGCTGCGAAATATATCACTGAAGAAGTTAAAACAACAAAGAGTGCAATCCAGGGTGCAAAGGATATCATTGCGGAAATGGTGTCTGATAATGCAAAACAAAGATGGGCTTTTAAAGATACAATTTTGAAGAGTGGTGTTCTAGCAACAAAGATCAAGAAAGATGCCAAGGATGAAAATAAAGTCTATGAAATGTACTATGACAGAAGTGAAAAGATTTCTCAGCTTGCTGATCATAGAATCATGGCAATTGATCGTGCTGAAAAGGAAAAGGTAATTACTGTTTCTTTTGTATTTGATGAAGAATATCTTGAAGAAGAAGCATATAAGAATTTAATGCATGGAAACACTACTTCTATTGAAAAGGAATTGAAGGATGCCTGTGTAGATGGATGTACTAGATTGTTATTCCCATCAATTGAAAGAGAAATTCGTTCTGAATTGAGTGAAAAGGCACAGAATCAGTCTATTGAAATCTTCTCTATGAACCTTGAAAAACTGTTATTACAGGCTCCATTAAAGGGTAGAATCGTTCTTGGCTTTGACCCTGGTTTCTATAATGGATGCAAGCTTGCGGTCATTGATGAAACTGGCAAGATGTTGACAGTTGATAAGGTGTATCCTTTTAGAACAAATAAGGAAAATCCAGAAGCAATTGATGCTGCAAAAAAGAAAGTATTGTCTTTGATTGAAAAGTATCATGTACAGATCATTGCGATTGGTAATGGTACAGCTAGCAGAGAAAGTGAAAAGCTTTGTGCAGAATTGATTCATGACAATCATCTGGATGTACAGTATGCAATTGTTTCTGAAGCTGGTGCATCTGTATGGTCTGCACAGGAAGCTGCACGTCTTGAATTCCCTGATATGGCAATTGAAGAAAGAAGTGCCGTTTCTATTGGCAGAAGACTGCTGGACCCTCTTGCTGAATTAATCAAAATTGACCCACAGTCTATTGGTGTTGGACAATACCAGCATGATTTACCTCAGAAGGCTTTGGCACAAAGACTGGATGAAGTTGTTATGAAGGCAGTAAATAGAACAGGTGCAGATTTAAATACTGCTTCTGTAGAATTATTAACACATATTTCTGGATTGAATGCGGGTATCGCAAAAGAAATTATCAATTATCGTAACGAGAATGGTAAATTTACAAATAGAAAGCAGTTATTGAAAGTTAAGAAGCTTGGACCAAAGGCTTATACACAGTGTGCAGGTTTCTTGCGTATTACGAATGGAGATGAACCATTGGATGAAACAAGTATCCATCCAGAAAGCTATGATGCTGCTAGAGAAGTCATGAAGGCTTGCGGTATTACAAAGCTTGGTGAAAAGGATGCTGAATTCCCTGCAGATAAGACAAAGGATCTTGGAATTGATTCTTATACATTGGCTGATATTGAAGATGCAATCAAACAGCCATTGAGAGACTATCGTGATCAGTTTGATGGTGCATTGTTGAAGAGTGATGTTCTTGAAATCTCTGACCTTCATAAGGGAGATCAGTTATCTGGTACTGTTAGAAATGTTGTAGACTTTGGTGCTTTCGTAGATATTGGTTTACATCAGGATGGGTTAGCTCATATTTCTCATATGTCTATGAATCGTGTTTCTCATCCAAGTGAAATTGTATCTGTTGGTGATATCATTACTGTATGGGTTTATGATATTGATGAAGCAAGAGGCAGAGTACAGTTATCCTTATTACCTTTAGATCAGCTGGAACAAAGAGATGCACAGATGAAGAGAAAGAAGTCATCTAAAGATAAAAAGAAGTATTCTAAGAAACCTGAAAAGAAAGAAATGACAATGGATGATGCAATGGCAAATCTATTGGCTAGATTTGGCAAGTAAACAACAAGTGGAAGTATGTATGATGAAAGTCATATATGCTTCTTTTTTGATGGAATGAATACATAAAAAAGAAAAAGATAAGAATGGAATCGTATGACTTCAATTCTTATCTTTTTTCATATTGAGATTCATTCATCAGCAAGCATCTGATTGTGAATGAAAATCAATTGTTTTAATCTAATTTCTTAACTGGTCCACTAAGATCTTCTTCAGAGAGCAGACTTGTAGCATCTTCATCTGCGATCACTGTGAAGTTAGGATGCAGACGGAGAATCGTTGCTGGAAGTTCTTCACTGATTGGTTCCTTCAGGAATTTCTTGAAGATTTCAGCCTTATGCTTACCATTTACAATCAGGACTAAGTGCTTTACCTTCATTAAAGAGGCAGGTCCCATTGTAAGGGAATATGGGTGATTTGAATTGCTCTTGTAGTTAGGGTTAGCTTCCAATGTGACATGTCTTGCACGTGCATATGTGAGTGCATCCAGTGGTGTGCATCTTGGGCAGTTGGAACAGAAATGTCCGTCCCATCCAAGTCCAATGAGCATGACATCAATTCCACCGGCCTTGGCAATCTCCTCATCAAATGTTTCGTAGTTTTCCATGCTTGGAATATGGATTTTTTCATCAGGGATATTTGCGTCCTTGAAGAACAGTTCCTGCATTTCAGTCCAGTTAGGTCCTGGCTGACCTTTCTTTTCCCCAACTTCTGGTGCTTCATCAAAGAGGTAGTAGTCTACATCTTTGAATTGTGGCTTGTCCTTAACATATGGAACCATCATTTTATACATTGTTCTTGGAGATGTTCCGGATGTCAGAGAAATATTGACTTTTTTATCCTGCATCATTGCACCAAGAATGATCTGCATGGCACTTTCGCTCATTGCCTGTTCATTTTTTTCAATAATTAACTTCATTTTTTTGTCTCCTGTAATTATCTAAAATTAAATTTGTTTTAAAAGTTTTTGAAAGAATTCTTACTTCATAGATTAATGAATATTCAGCTTGAATACTGGTTTTATAAGTTCAGCAATCATTTCCCGTATTAAGCAGCAACTTCCTTCTGGCGGTTGGAAGCAATTACGAATGGAGTGTAGATCAATGTGGATGCACCAATGATGATCACTGCCTGCCAGATACCACCCATGATATTTCCAGATGATGCCAGGAAACCGAATATGCCAACTGGAGTCGTCCATGGAACGTTGATAACAAACAGTGGGCAGAGTCCAATGTACTGCACGAGGTAGCCTAAACTTGTACAAGCGATTGGAGCCAGGAAGAATGGTACTGCGAACACTGGATTCATAACTAGTGGGATGCCGAAGATAATTGGTTCGTTGATGTTGAAGATTCCACAAGGAATAGCTAACTTAGCGATAGCTTTGAAGTCATCTCTCTTGGAGAAGAGCATGATTGCGATGATCAAACCCATTGTGATACCGGAACCTGTTGGACAGAACCAGCCAGCAGCGAATGGACTGGAAATAATAGAATACTGTGAACCTGCCTGATAGAATACACCAGAAGCTGAGACACCTTCGCCAGCCTGGTACAGTGCAAGGTTTGTAGCCATCATCTTTGTTAAGAATGGGCCTGTTACAGCACCCATTACATTTGGACCGTGGATACCGAACCACCATAACAGCTGCATGAGGAATAGAACAACCAGATATCCAGGCAGACCTGTCATGATATTTTCAATTGGCTTCATGATTGTTGTGATGACATCAAACATTGTCAAACCAAACATAGAGCAGATATAGCCAACGATAGATACACAGAGAATTGTGATAATTGTTGGGAACAGTACTGCGAATGACTGTGATACGTTTGGTGGAACGGAATCAGGAAGAGAAATCTTCAATTTGCCTGAATCAACAAGCTTAACATAAAGCAATGTAGACAGGATACCAACAAGCAAGCCTACGAATAAACCATTCGCACTTGTGTAGGAGGAAGCAACGACGTTGGAGATTGTCACCGCTTCTCCTGCTTCTGTAGTTGTGGAAGCAGATGTGTTGATGAGTGTGACGAAGGAAGCAAGTGCTACTGCTGGAACTGTCTTGTCATTTGGATGACCGATGTTTTCTGCATAGTGCATTGCGATAAGTACACAGATAGCAACAGCCATGAAGTTCATGCATCCGTAGTTAGCAGTTGTAAAGATTGGATTTAAAGAGTGAAGCCATCCAAATCCTGGAACGTTAGCGAGAGAAACATAGTAGATAAGTTCTCCTGTCTTAGGGTCTGGTACACCACCTACCTGACATAAGACATACTGGAATAGAGTACAGAAAGCACCCCAGATGACAACTGGCATGTTGTCGACGAACGAGTCCTTGATTGCTGAAAGGACACTGTTCGATTGCATCTTACCTGCAAGAGTAAGAAGGCCGTTCATAAATTTTTCTTTCATTTTAGAATTCCTTTCTTTTGGCTGATTCATTTTGTCAAAAAATGAAAGCGCTTACAACAGTGCTTTGACAAGTTGGCATATTATTCCTGGAAATTATGTGAATGGTTTGTAATTGGTTAGAATATTATTCCGAAATTTTTGCGAATACTTTACTTTTTCTTTTCAATCCTTCATACTGCCTTGGGACATTTTTTTACTTTATAAACTATAAGCGTTTCTGAAAATAATATTTCAATCATTTAACTGTATTTGCAGTGCGTATTTTCATATTTATGCTATAACACGAATAGTTCTATTTCTCATTGGGAATTTACTGTATTACGGTGTGGAAATTGCTTTAGGAACCCAAGTGGGAATCCTTGACCATTCAATGGCCGAGAAGAAAGCACCATTTTTCTTTTATTTATTTCAGAGCGAGAAACTCAGCATTTCCGCATAAATAAGCTATATTTCATTATTCTAACATGGTATAATATATGTAAAAAGTGAGCCATATTTTATGCCAAGAGCACGCAAGAAAAAGAATTCAGCATTTGAATCTTCACCTGTCAAAAGCGTGTTTTTGTTTGGAAAACCAAACAAAGGGAAACTCGACCTGCTCTGGCAGATGGAACACAAATATGTTGAACTGATCAACTTCAATATCGATGCTTTGATGGCTGTTCCAGATATTCATGTACAGCTTGTCAAGAACGACAGAAAGAATTCTTATGTTCGCCAGCTTCAAAAACAGTTACGATCAAAAGACATCAACTCTGCATTCTGTCAGAATGTCTTTGATACCGCTTTTACAAAGCTGTCAAACAGAATGGATGCAGTACGTCTGGAAATGTTCCAGACAATTGATTCTCTCTTCTGCCAGTCCAAGGTGCTGTTTGGTTTGTGCCTTGATGGAGCAAACAAGGATGAAATGATTGCCTGCTTAAATGAGATTATCAAGGCTGCACGTATCAAGAAAGATATTACTTTCTATCGGGATTGCATTGCGCAGTTGCAGAACATGTCTGCTGATGAGTTCGAAGAACAGATGATGGAATTTCGTGATTTGTACGACATGGTTTCCATTCAGTTTAAAACACCACATGTAAAGAGCGAAGCGATTCCTTTTGACAGTCGATTAATGAGAATTGATCCTTCTACAGATACAGTAATGCCATATGTCATTACATTGACAAATCCTTTTGCAAAAGGACATCGTTTCTCAATTCCAGTCAGTACAAGCAGACATTCATTGCACAAGATTCAAGCAGGCAGGATGGCTGCTACGGTAACAGTCAAACCAGAAGGTACAAAAGTCCGTATTGGGTGGTCTTATGCAAAATCACTTAAGAAACCAGCGACAACAGTTAACATGGGTGTAGATACAGGAATCAAAGATTCTTTCTTCCTGTCTGATGGACGTTCCATCGGATCCATGAAAGATGTCATTGATTTCTATCATCGTGAAGTCGAACCGGCATTTGCGCAGTTGAGCAGCCTGCGCAACAAGAAAAGGAGCATCAGCTATTATGTACGTCACCATAAGAACCTTCCTTTGGATGTGAGACGTTCTCTCATCCAGAAGATGGACAGACTGGAACACATGATACGTACAGCAGATGCACCTTATCGCAAGAAACGTGCTTACTACAACATGCTGAATCATGAAATCAAACAGAGTGTTAAAACGTATCTGTCATGTATTACACACGATACTTTAACGGTGCTTGAATTGCTGGATATCAAGGAATTTAACAAGTCTCGCAGGTTGAATGGAGACTTGTCTGCATTTGCCCGTGGCAGACTGCAGCAGAAGCTCATGTCTGAGCTCAACTGGCATGGCTATGACTATGTAGAAGTACCACCAGATTTTACAAGTCAGACATGCCCGATCTGCAGCTATCGTAATGCAGAAAACCGCAGCACAGTTAACAGTAAGCTCTTCAAATGTGGATGCTGTGGCTATGAGGATGATGCCGACCACGTTGGTGCAGTAAACATCAGAAACCGTGCAGCAGACAGGGAACTTCTTAAACTCTGCAAGGATGCAAAAAGCCATAAAGAAATGCAATCCAGGCTGATCAGGCTCCTGGATGACAGACATCTTGACTGGCAGATGAAACAGTTAACAACACCGATTCTACAGGAAACAGAAAACGTCGTTTCCGTCCTGTAGAACATATGAACTACCGCTTTCTGTATATGGCATGTCCATGTATGGAATGTAATAAGAAGATATAGACTGGTTAATAGCCTTCGAACTATAGGATTGGATATATTTTCAAATTATCGGCTTGATGCCAAGCATTTAGATGCTCGGTTATTCAATGACCGAGTGGTTCACGTGGACAACAGTCAATGAACCAGGATGTATTTACACTCATTCCGTCTGAAGAAGTAGAAGCATATCAAAATGCATCCTATAAAGTACTTGAAGTAAGTAAATACTGACACAAATGAAAGAATATATGTTATACTACGTATAGACTTTACTTGTATTCATAATTATTCCTTTCTTTCAGAAAAGCACGCGTTTTCCGTGCTTTTCTATTTCTATAATTTTTTGATTAAAGAAGGGATTGCCTGTTCAAAGTTTACACCATAGATATTATGGTTTTCCTCCTGGAGTGTGAGATGAATGGATTCTTTTACAAAATCACATGCAATCTGAATAGATTCCTGTAGAGATTTACCATTGACGAGACATCCTGTTAATGTGGAAGCCCAGATATCTCCAGTACCATGGAAGTGCTGTGTTTCTTCTTCTGTAAAATAATAGGTATATGTATCGTTATCTGCATCATATCCATATGCACCAATGGAATTTTCCTGTAAAGAAACACCAGTTATAATGGCTTTCTGGCTGCCAAATTCACATAATTCCTTTAACATCTTCTTGATTTCTTCTTCTGAAAATGATTCTTTATATGGCTGATGCAATAAAAGACATGCTTCTGTTATGTTTGGACAGATGATATCTGCTTTCTTGCAAAGACGTTTCATCTCTTCAACGAATTCCAATGTGAATCCAGTATATAGTTTTCCAGCATCTGCCATACATGGATCAACAATAACAAGAGGATTGCCTTCTGTTGTATCAATAAAGTGCTTTGCGATAGCAATCTGTTCGATGGAACCTAAATAACCAATATAGATTGCAGAAAACGTGAATCCTTCTTTTTTCCAGTGAGAAATAACTGGCTCTAATTCATTTGTCAGATCATGGAATGTAAAACCTTTAAACATTGTATGTGTAGATAATACGGCAGTTGGCAGAATTGCGGTTTCGATTCCCATTGCGGAAATGATTGGAAGTGCAACGGTCAGGGAACATTTTCCAATACATGAGATGTCTTGCATTGTTACGATTCTTTTCATTTTAATTCTCCATGCATCTAATCATATGACAGGAGTATAATAAAAACAATAAAGTAATTCAAATGACAAACATACGCACATTAAAAGCAACCGATGCGAAACAACTGCAAGATCTATATGAATCTTCATTGAATGAAATGCAGGCAATGATACTGTATCAGTCATTATTAAAGCATATGACATATGGAATCTTTGATGCAGATATTCTTGTAGGGATTCTCCAGATTTATGCAAGAAATGATGGAACTTATGAAATTGGCTATCGTACAAAACATGCATATCAGCATAAAGGATATATGTGTCGTGGTGTAAAACTCTTGATTGAGGAATGTAAAAAACTGAATATTACGAAATTGTATGCAAAAGTGAATAAAAACAATGTGTATTCTAAGAAAGTGTTAGATAATACAGGCTTTTTACAACAAGTTTACAATGGAGATGTACTGTTATACATGTATGAAATAAAGAGGTAAAGCAATGCAGAAAAATATTTATAAAGATGGTTATACATGTAATCGAGAATTATCTTGGCTTAGATTTAACGACCGTGTTTTAAATGAAGCAAAAGATCCTTCCGTTCCTTTGCTTGAAAAACTGAAATCTGTTTATTTTTTCTCTTCTAACCTGGAAGAGTTTTTCCGTGTTAGAGTTGGCTCTTTGTGGGATATGAAAAATGCAAAGATGAGTAAAGTGGATAATAAATCTGGTCTGACACCTGCAGAACAGATGGATGCAATATATCCAGTTGCGAAAAGAGGCTGCAAAAAAAGAGACAAAATTTATGAGGAATTGAGAAAAGATTTGATGTGTGAAGGCATTGAAGATCTTGCGATGAAAGATTGTAATAAAGAAGAAATGAAATTCTTGAAGAAGTATTATAAGTCTAATATTGCGCCTTTGCTCAATCCGTAGATCGTTGATACCCATCATCCATTCCCAAATCTGCAGAATCATATTACATATATCACTGCGGATATGAAAAAGAAGGGACGCACATCCTATTGCTTTGTTGCGGTACCACAATCATTACCGCAAATCATTGTTCTGCCGCACAAGAAGAAATTTCGCTTTGTCCATATAGAAGATCTACTATCATATCAAATCTCATCGATCTTTGATGAATATACAGTGAATGAAACATTGAAACTGACAGTATCGAGAAGTGCATATGTAGATGCAGATGATGAAGCATTTGAAGATATTCTTGACTATCGTAAAAAAATGGAAAAAGTATTGAAGGAAAGAAAAAAGATGAACGTTACAATGTTGACGGTATCTAGTAAACCATCCAATTCTTTCATGAAATATCTTTTAACAAATCTCAAGATTACGAGAAGAGAAATGTTTACAAGTGCTGTACCAATGAATATGAAATATGTCTTTGGTCTTGAAAATCTAGTGGATAAAGAAATCAAAGAGAAAGTCACATATCCATCCTATACACCAAAGTTATCCGCAGCATTTAACTACAAACAGTCATTGTTTCATCAGGTACAAGAGAAAGATGTACTTTTACATTATCCATATGAATCCATGGATCCATTTTTACAGCTTGTCAAAGAAGCCGCAAATGATCCTAAAACAGTCTCTATCAAAATTACAATTTATCGTTTAGCTACCCGTGCAAGACTTGTGGATTATCTATGTCAGGCTGCAGAAAATGGAAAAGAAGTAGATGTATTGATTGAGTTGAAAGCTAGATTTGATGAACAGAATAATATTGACTATTCTGAGAAGCTGGAAGATGCGGGATGTAATGTTATCTATGGTTTTGAAAGATATAAAGTGCATTCAAAAGTATGTTTGATCACAAAGATCATTGCATCTAAACCAGAATACGCTGCATTGATTGCGACAGGTAATTTCAATGAAAATACTGCGAAATCATATACAGATTTAGCATATATTACTTCACGTGCAGATATTATCAAAGATGTTGTTTCTTTCTTTGCAAATATGGCAATTGGCAGATTAGATGGAAAATACAATACATTGCTTGTCTCTCCTGTTTCTTTAAAGAGTACAATTCTTTCATTGATGGATCAGGAAATTGCCAAAGGGGAACAAGGTGTCATTACTTGTAAGTTGAATTCTATTACAGATGAAGATATTATAGAGAGACTACATGAAGCATCTTTAGCAGGTGTGAAAGTGAAACTGATCGTTCGTGGTATTTCTTGTATTTTGCCAGGTATTGAAGGAAAAACAGACAATATTGAAATTATTTCAATTGTTGGAAGATTCCTTGAACATTCAAGAATCTATATCTTTGGTTCTAATGAGAATGAGAAAATGTATATTTCTTCTGCAGATTTTATGACAAGAAATACGGAAAGAAGAGTAGAAGTTGCCTGTCCGATTGAAGATGCTCATGTCAAAGAACAGATCCATCAATATCTTGCACTTGCATTTAGAGATAATACGAAAGCGAGAATCATGAGTAATACAGGCAGATATCGCAAAATCAATCGTAGTGATGCACCAGTGAATTCACAGCTTGCCATGATGCGTTTATTGCCTGAGGCTACAAGTTCGATTCCGGTTAAAAATGTAAGAGAAGATACTGTTGCGTTTACGACGAGGTATAATCATGAAACTGAAAATAAAAAATCCGGAGGGAAAAATCATTGAGAAAACAGTTGAGGAAGGTGTTAGCTGTGCACAGCTAATCAAGCACCTTTCTTTTGCTTTTCCACTCCTTGCATGTAAAGTGAATCATCATTATGAAAGACTAAATACACCAATTACACAAGATGCGGAGATTGAATTGTTTGATCTTAGAAATTCGTATGCCAATATGAGTTATCAGAATACTTTGATTCTTTTATACTTGAAGGCGATTCGTGATGTGACGGGGGAAGATACAACAGTACATATTGCCAATTCAATTTCAAAAGGTATTTTTACAACGATATATCATAGTGAAATGGCAAGGGATGCATTGATTGTTAAGGTTGAAAAGAGGATGCATGATCTAGTGAAGGCTGATCTGCCAATTCTACAGACAAAAAAGAGTCGAGATGCATTATTGAATGATATTGATAAACATGATGCATGGCAGTATGAATCTCGCATCATTCAAACAGCATATGATGTTCGTGAAGCGTTTGTTTCTACTTTAGATGATACGCAGCATTTGTTTTATCAGTATTTACTGCCTTCTACAGGATACTTGTATGCATTTGATTTACATGCGTATCGTAGAGGAATTGTATTGCGTTTTCCTCATCCAGCAAATCCATTGATTGTTCCACCATTTGAGGAACAGAATCTTCTGTATGAAGCTTTTTCTGAAGAAAAGACGTGGGAAAAACTGATGCATATTCAGGAAGTGAGTGATCTGAATGAAAGAATTCTTTCTGATGATGCTAAAAATATGATTCTTTTAAGTGAAGCGCTGCATGAAAAGAAGATTGCGGATATCGCAAAAGAAATTCATGACAAGGCAAAAAAGATTGTATTGATTGCTGGACCATCATCATCGGGAAAGACATCGTTTGCCAAGCGTTTATGTATTCAATTGCAGGTGTTAGGATTGAATCCATTGTATCTTGGAACAGATGATTATTTTATCAATCGTAATGATCTTCCGCTTCAAGAAGATGGTACGAAAGATTTTGAAGCATTGAGTGCTGTGGATGTTGATTTATTTACAGAACAGATGAATGCATTATTACGTCATGAAGTTGTAGATCTGCCGACATATAACTTTATAAAAGGAGAAAAGGAGTACGGACAGAGAATTACACAGTTACATGAGGATCAGTTGATTGTGATTGAAGGGATTCACGGATTAAATCCTGAACTGACAAAAGGTATTGATGATAAAGAAAAGTTTAAGATCTATATCAGTCCTTTAACACAGTTGACAATTGACCGCTATCATCGTATTCCGACAACAGATGCAAGAATGCTGCGTAGAATGGTAAGAGACTATCGTACAAGAAATGTGAGTGCTGCAAATACCATTGCATCATGGTATTCTGTAAGAAAAGGTGAAGAAAAGAATATTTTCCCTTATAATGGAGAAGCGGATGTATTTTTTAATAGTTCATGTATTTATGAATTAGCAGTATTAAAGAAATATGCTGAACCATTATTAAAAAGAATTTCGTATGAATCGGATCAATATGCAGAAGCACAGAGAATGTTAAGATTCCTTGACTTCTTTGTGACAATACAAGATGATTCTTGTATCGCAAATAATTCAATCATTCGAGAATTTATTGGAGGTAGTATCATAGCATCATGAAAAAATTATCAGTGAGTATTTTATTGACATCTCTTATGTTAGTGGGATGTTCAAACGATGGCGTAAGTGGAAAGTATTATTATCAGTCTTATAGTGGTGGATTGAATGAAGATACGTATTTTGACTTGAAGGATGATGGGACTTGTACAATGGTTGCAGATGGTGAAGAAAAGGCATGTACGTATGGAGATGGCGTTATCAGTATTGGTGATCAGTCTGCTTCCTACAAGATCGTTAAGAATGTTATGACGGTTTCTTTCCCTGGAACAGATGGAGAATCTATGTCATTTGAAAAGAAGTAGCGAATCGCTACTTCAAGCATTTGTCATACAAGATAAATAAGAGAATACCAAACAGTGTTCCTAAAGTGTTATTAATTAAATCAGTAATATCACAGACTCGATTTGAAGTGAATAAGAGTTGTGATATTTCAATTGTGAATGAGAACAGTGCGCCATACAGGAGAGTAATCCTGTATGGTTTTCTTAATGTTCTTTGTGCAATAAAACCAAATGGTATGAATAGCATGAGATTGTACAAAGTTTCTCTGCGATAGTTTCCATACCCATAGATCCAGTCAGAAAAAGGAAGAAGGTTAAAATTTTCATACACACCATCAAATGCATATAGAAGATGTGCAAAGATTGGCATAATTGTCCATCCTAGAATGATGCACATATAGATATACAGGAATGTATGCCATACAAGGGCATTGCGTTCATAGTTCTTCCACGTTGGATATAAGCATTTTATATAAATTGCCAGCAAGATGATCATATCTGGCAATGATTTTAAAAACCAATTCATAAACCAAAAGATTATAACATGGTAAGCGTTTAAAATATTAAAATTGATTAAGAAAGTTTTGTGAAATATAAAAGATGCTTGAATTCAATAGTGAAACTGAGTATATTAGACAATGAATTTTGGAGGTGGATATGAATATACTCGAACAGTTTCGATTGTTTACAACACTTGTAATACAGTTCTTAACAGTGTTTTATGCATATCAGGTAATTTATATTCTCATTTCGATCATCAAAAGAAAAGTAACTTCTTTAAAGGATACAGATATTAGAAATCGCTTTGCGATTTTTATCAGTGCCAGAAATGAAGAAGGTGTGATTTCAGAACTATTGGACAGCCTGAATAAGCAAGATTATCCAAGAGATAAATATGATATTTATGTTGTTGCGGATAACTGTACAGATCATACTGCACAGGTTTCTAGAGACAATGGTGCTATCGTGTATGAAAGATTTAATAAAGAAGAAGTTGGTAAAGGATATGCTTTGAATTATCTTTATACAAAAGTTTCTTCTTTGAAGGGTAGAAAGTATTATGATGCATTTGTGGTATTTGATGCAGATAATATTGTTGATCCAGCGTTCTTGAAGGAATCGAATAAAAAGCTTGCGAGTGGCAAGTATGATGCATTTACAACATATCGTAACTCTAAGAACTTTGGTACGAACTGGTTAAGTGCAGCATATTCTATCTGGTTCCTGCATGAAGCAAGACACTTAAACTATGTTAGAGATATGATTGGTGCACAATGCATGATTTCTGGTACTGGTTTTGTGATTACTTCTTCCTTGATGGATGAGAATGATGGATGGCCTTATTATTTCCTGACAGAAGATATTCAATTCTCTGTTGCTTCTACAATCAACAATAAGAGAATTGGCTATTGTGACAGCGCAATGCTTTATGATGAACAGCCATCTACGATGGAACAGTCTTGGAAGCAGAGACTGAGATGGGCGAAAGGCTTCTATCAGATTGATGGAAAATACTTAGGTGATCTTACAAAGGGATTGTTGTCTAAGAATGGCAAGAGATTTACATTCTATGATATTTTGATGACGTGTCTGCCTTGTACATTATTAACTGTTATCATGATTGCATTCGCATTATGGGGAATTGTTGCGGCTTCCTTTATGCCTTACTATCTATCTTTGGTATTGAGACAGGAAATGATTCAATTCTTGATTGAAATGATTGCATATCTATGGGGCAGTATGATGGTGCTTGCATTATTGACGGTTCTTTCTGAGTGGAAGAGAATTCCTGCTTCTACATTTGAGAAGTTGAAGTTTATTCCAATGTTTCCAATGTATATGTTGACGTATATTCCAATTACAGTACAGACATTATTTACAAATGTTACCTGGACACCAATTCAGCATTACTCAACATCACAATTAGCAATGAAAAAATAACTCTTGTGTTTCAAAAGAACATGAGAGCTTTTCTTTTTTTAACAGTAAAAAACAGTAAAGAACTGTAAAAGAAACATAAAACAGTAAAGAATTGTAAAGAACTGTAAAGAACTGTAAAAGAATAAAATTCATTGTAATTTGTCGCGAGAACTATGGAAAGCAAATACTTCTGAATGATAATTTACAAACAAAAAAATCGCTGTTTCCAGCGATTTTTAAATGGTGCGGATAGCAGGACTTGAACCTGTACGCCGAGGGCATCAGATCCTAAATCTGACGTGTCTGCCAATTCCACCATATCCGCATTGCTTAAGTATTCTATCAGAAAAATAAAAAGAATGCAATATGCATTCTTAGCAAACATAGTTTAAATAGTATGGAAGCTGCTTTCTCCACCATGGCCAGTCGTGTGCGACGTCTGTTCCCCAGAAATCTACCCAGGCTGGTACATTCTTGTATTCAAGCAATTCTTTGATTCTTCCAGCATCTTCCTGCATTGGAACTTCCCATGCACCTCTGCCGCAGCATACGATGATATCTCTATGACGATACATTTCAACTTTTGGATCATCATAATGCATGCCTTCTAGATAATCGACTGGTGAGTTTGCATATACTAGATCATCCCAATAGTCAGGGAAGAAGAGTCTTGCATTGTATGCACCGCTTAATGCAATGCATCCCGCAAAGATGTCTGGTCTTCTAAGCAAGGAATTCAATGCATGTGTTCCACCCATAGAACAGCCAGTTGTCATGATACCTTTTGCATATGTGCCATTGTTTGCCTTGGCATTGATATCAAAGATTCTTGGACAGAGTTCATCTGTGATGTAACGCATATATGCTTCCTGCTGGAGGATTCTATTTCGATTATCCCAGGAAGTTGAACTCCAGGAATTGACATCATTAGAATCACAACAGAACATTTGAATACGACCTGATTCAATATAGTCTTTTGCAGCATCGATCATGCCATTGTTTTCATAGTCAAAGAAACGACCATCTTGTGATGGGAATACAAGAAATGGTCTGCCGGAATGTCCATAGACTTTAAATTCCATGTCTCTTCCCAGGTTTTGAGAATATTCTTTATAGTATTCTGTTTTCATTTCTTCACCTTGTCTTTCTTGTATACGAAGTTTACAAAATCTTTGACTTCTTTCTTTGTTTTGAAGCGTGCAATGTAGAATTCATTTCCCATTGCGGAAGATAACAGGTCAGGCATTCTTTCATGCATGACAATGGATTGACCATATTTTGAGAAGATAGATGTGGATCCATTTGTATAGATGCCATTGTATTTATCTCTTCTACCGACATATACACAATGATATGGTCGATCCGTTTTGTATAAGCCTTCATTATACATTGCCATATTGGCATAGATGAGATATACATTGATGTCATTTGCATAGTTCATCATATCTGGTGTATATCCTCCAGGAGGTCTCATGTTAACTTCTAAGCCTACAAGATCTCCTTTTTTGCCTAAGCCTTCTTTATCTTCGTAGAGTCTGAAGTATTCTGTATGGAAGAATCGTCCACGGATATCAAATGCTTTGATAACACGTGTGCCCATTTCAACAAGATCCTTTGGAATTTCTCTTTCACTGTAATACCAGCATTCATCTGCACTGTTTACGATATCCATGATTGGTTCAGGGAATACGTGGGATGTCTGGAAGATGATGTTGTTATCTTGATCTACGATACCGTCGAAGGAAACAATAGATCCTGGAACAAATTCTTCCATGATGTACTGTGTCTGGATGTTTTGCTTGTAGAAGTCTTTGAGCTGTTTGTCGTTTTTGATTTTCCATGTTGTATTGGCACCAACACCATCGTCTGGTTTGACAATGACTGGATATCCAACAAGATCTACAAACTTCTTTCCTTCTTCATATGTAGAAACCATATGGTATCTCGCAACTGGAACATTTGCCTTCTTATAGTAGGCTTTCATGTTTGATTTTGTTTTATAGCGCATGACAGAAGTTTCGTTGTCACCAGAAGTGATATTGAAATCCGTACGTAGTTTTGCATCTTGTTCCAGCCAGAATTCATTGTTGCTTTCCAGCCAGTCAATTTTTCCATGCTTATGTGCGAACCATGCAACGGCACGATACATCTGATCATAATCTTGCATGTTATCGACACGATAGTATTCATCACATGCATTTTTCATCTCTTCACTTAAAGAGTCATAATAATCTTCACCGATACACAAAGAAGTACCACCAATGCGTTTCCATGCCTGTGGAAACTGATAATATGTCTTTGGAAATGTTGGAGATATAAAAACAAAATTCTTTCCCATATGTTCTCTCCTTTAACCCATTTATGTTTAAAATAGTATCATATAAACGATATTTTTCATGAATGAGTATATAATCTTTATTGAAAGAAAGGCATTTTTGTTGAAAAAGGTTTCATAAATGAGTAGATTAGATAAAAATAGAGAAAAAATTGATGAAATTGATGCACAGATTGCAAAACTGTTTGAAGAAAGATTTGAAACAGTACGTGATATCATTGATTACAAAATTGAAAACCGCTTGCCAATATTGAATTCAGATAGAGAAAATGAAATTACGAAAAAGAATGTAGATCGCATTCAGGATGATGATATCAAACCATACTTTGAAGCATGGTACCATGATTTATTAGCTTTAAGTAAAGAATTTCAAAGACAGATACAAGATGAAATGTAAGGAGGAAATTCTATGGGTGAATTATTAAAACAGTTAAGAAAAGACAACATGATGGCAATGAAGGAACACGATACTGTAAAAAAGGGTGTTCTTGGCATGGTGATTTCTGCCGTTGCACTTGCTGAAAAAGAAAAAGGTGTTGAATTAAGCAAGGAAGATGAATTGACTTATGTACAGCGTGAATTGAAACAGACACGTGATTCTTTACAACAGACACCTGCTTCTAGAACAGATTTGATTGAAGAAACAAAGAAGAAAATTGAAATTCTTGAATCTTATCTGCCTAAACAATTGAGTGCTGAAGAAATCAAAGAAGTAATTGAAAAAATTTTGAGTGAAAAGGGACTGGAACCTGTTAAGAAATCACAAGGTGTTGTGATGAAAGAAATGATGGCACAATATAAAGGACAGGTGGATGGTAAGCTTGTCAATCAGGTTTTAGGTACACTATTACATTAATGGAAACGACCTTGTGTGGTCGTTTTTTATATACGTGGTATAATAGTGAAACAAAGATAGAGTCAAAATGACTATAAGGGGTCGTATGAAAATCGTTTTAGAGAACCTGACAAAAGTATTTCCACAAGGAAAACACACACCTGCCGTAACTGCGGTAGATCATTTTAATTTTGAAATACCGGATGGCAAGCTTGTTGCTTTACTTGGGCCATCTGGATGTGGAAAAAGTACTACATTAAATATGATCTGTGGGCTGGAAACACCTACAGAGGGAAAAATCTTTTTTGGGGATGAAGATATTACAAATGTACCTGTTGAAAACAGAGATGTTGGTATGGTTTTTCAAAGCTATGCGTTATATCCACATCTAACAGTAAAACAGAATATTATGTTTCCTTTGGAAAATAAAAAAGGAAAAGAGAAATTAAGTAAGCAGGTCATTGAAGAAAAAGCAATGAAAGCTGCGAAGCTTGTACAGATTGATTCTTTGATGGATCGTAAACCTTCTGCTTTATCTGGCGGTCAGCAACAGCGTGTTGCGATTGCACGTGCTTTGGTGAAGCAACCAAAAGTGTTATTGCTGGATGAACCATTGAGTAACCTGGATGCTAGACTGCGTCTTTCTACAAGGGAAGAGATTCGTAGAATTCAGCAGGAAACAGGCGTTACGACTGTGTTTGTTACACATGATCAGGAAGAAGCAATGTCAATTAGTGATTTGATGGTTGTGATGAAGGATGGTGTGCTTCAGCAGATGGATAAGCCACAGGAAATTTATGATAATCCTGTAAATTTGTTTGTGGCAAAGTTTCTTGGCACGCCAGCAATCAATGTATTGCATGGAAAGATTGAAAATGGAAAGCTTCTGATTGGAAAGGATGTCATTTTCAATGTTGATCTTCCAGATCAGAATGTGTTTGTTGGAATTCGTCCTGAAGGATTGCTGGTTGATGAAAATGGACCATTTGTATGTTCTCTGCAAAAGATTGAAAAGCTTGGCAGAGATACGAGTGTCATCTGTACACATGAAGGTATGCAGATGGATCATATGCGTATTGTTGTGCCGAGTGAAACAAAGATTGAAAACAGTGATACGATTCGTTTTTCTTTGAAGCCACATAAACTGTATTTGTTTGATGAAAGTGAGAATAGAATTGCTTTAGAGGAAGATGCATGAAGAAAGTTCGTCCTTGGCTGTATCTATTACCTTCCTTGATTCTTCTTGGGATATTCATGATTTATCCTTTGTTTGATGTTCTTGTCTATTCAATGCAGGAAGGGTACAACTCTGCTTCACAGACATATTCTGGTATTGGTTTCTATAACTTTTCCTATGTTCTGCGTGATCCTTATTTTTTACAGGCAGTGAAGAATACATTCCTGCTTGTCATTATTACAGTTCCGTTATCAACAGGACTGGCATTATTGCTTTCTTTGGCATTGTCTTCGATCAAGAAAGTCAAAGAATTGTATCAGACAATTTATTTCTTGCCTTATGTAACGAATACATTGGCTGTTGGCCTTGTATTTATGATCTTGTTTAAGAAGACACCTTATTCTGATGGCTTTATCAATATGATCATTCAATTCTTTGGCGGTAACAGCGTTGATTTTATTGAAGGACCATATTGGGCAAAGATGCTGACGATGTGTATCTATACGATCTGGATCGTTCTGCCATTTAAAGTATTGATTTTAACAAGTGCGCTTGCTTCTGTAGATCAGAATCTATATAAAGCTGCCAAGGTAGATGGAACAAGTTCTTTTAGAACATTTACGAAAATTACATTGCCAATGATCATGCCAATGATTTCATATTTAGTAATCACCGGATTTATTGGGGCATTTAAAGCATATAGTGATGAAGTTGCTATTTTTGGTACAAATTTAAATGCAGCGGGTATGAATACGATTGTTGGATATGTGTATGACATGTTATATGGAAATTCTGGCGGATATCCTTCATATGCTTCTGCTGCAGCACTCATTTTGTTTGCCATCGTATTAACGATTACAGTGATCAATTTGCTTTTGTCAACGAAGGGAGATGAAGCAGAATGAAAAACAAGCATCTATTGAAGAAAATATGTATTCATGTATTCCTTGCATTCTGGGCACTTGTTGTATTATTTCCATTCTATTGGATGGTTTTAACTTCTTTTAAGAGCTATGGCAGCTATAACAGTGAATATATTCCGAAATTATTTGTATCTTCACCAACATTAGAAAACTACATATCTGCATTTTCAGAAGTGAACTTAGCTGGATATTTTGGTAATACTGTATTGTTTACTGTCATTACGACAGGTGTCATGTTGTTTGTAACGATTCTTGCGGCATATGCATTTGCAAGACTGAAATTCAAGGGAAAGAATATTGTATTTACATTGTTTCTGTCCTTGATGATGATTCCGAATGAACTTGTTGTGATTACAAACTTTGTGACAATTACGAACTGGAATCTGAGAAATACATTTATGGGGTTGATCTTACCTTCTATTACATCTGTGTTCTACATTTATCTTTTGAAGGAAAACTTTGAACAGGTTCCTGAAGAATTGTATAAGGCAGCGAAAGTGGATGGATTGAGTGACTGGGAATATCTTTGGAAAGTGTTATTGCCAGTTTGTTCTCCAACAGTAGTTACAATTACAATCCTGAAAGTCATTGAATGCTGGAACAGTTATGTATGGCCTAGATTAATTACTGATAATGAGAAGTATTATCTTGTTTCTAATGGAATTCAGGAAATTCGTGAGAATGGTTTTGGTAGAGAAAACATTCCTGCGATGATGGCAGCTGTTGTGGTGATTTCGATTCCACTGATTATTTTGTTCTTGCTTTTCCATAACAAGATCATGGAAGGTGTAAAAAGAGGAGGTACAAAAGGATGAAGAAATATTTCAAGCTTCTTCTTGCGAGTGTGCTTCTAATGTGCAGCGGATGTCATGGAAAGCGTACAACCTCTTCGTTTGCAATGCCTGCTTCTTTTGATACTTCAAAGAATTATGAAGTTACATTCTGGGCAAAGAATGATACAAATAAGAATCAAACAGCAGTATACCAAAAGGCAATCAATGATTTTGAGGCATTGTATCCAAATATTAAAATTAATATTCGTTTATATACAGACTATGGAAAAATCTACAATGATGTCATAACAAATATTTCTACAAATACAACACCAGATGTATGTATTACGTATCCTGATCATATCGCAACGTATCTTTCAGGCAGTGATACGGTTGTTCCATTGGATACACTCATGGATGATGAGAAATATGGACTTGGTGGGAGTGATGTGAAGTATGATTCTATCAAGAAAGATGAAATCATTCCTGAATATCTGCAGGAATGTATGCTGAATGGACAGTATTATGCATTGCCATTTATGCGCTCTAGTGAAGTTGTGTATATCAATGCAGACTATGTGCATCAACTGGGCTATGAAATACCTGATGTATTGACATGGGATTATATCTTTGAAGTTTCTGAAGCCGCAACGAAAAAGAATGCGGATGGAACGTATGCTTTAAATGGTCAGAATGTCATGATTCCATTTATCTATAAAAGCACTGATAACATGATGATTCAAATGTTGAAACAGAAAGGTGCTGGATATGCGGATGAAAATGGGAACATTGAAATCTTTAATGACGATACAAAAGAAATTCTTGGCGAAATTGCAAGCCATGTAGAAACAGGCGCATTTTCAACGTTTAAGATTTCTTCTTATCCTGCGAACTTTTTAAATGCGGGACAATGTGTATTTGCGATTGATTCTACGGCAGGTTCTACGTGGATGGGAACAGATGCACCATTATCTGATATCGCAGAAGAAAATAAAGTGGATTTTAAAACTGAAGTGCGTATTGTACCTCAATATGATGTGAATGATCCAAAGATGATCTCTCAGGGACCTTCGATTTGTGTGTTTAACAAAGATGATCCAAATCAGGTTGTTGCTTCTTGGTTGTTTGCACAGTATTTATTGAGTGATGATGTGCAGATTGGCTATAGTGAAACGGAAGGATATGTACCAGTCACAAGCAAAGCGAGAAATACGGAGAGCTATCAATCGTATTTATCTAGTGAAGGAAAAGATCATGATGAACATTATTCTGCGAAGATTGAGGCTACAAAGCTATTGCTTGATAACGTTGCACATACATTTACTACACCAGTATTCAATGGATCTGCTTCCTTAAGAGATGCAGCTGGTCAAATGATTGAAGATGTTGTGAAAGGTATCCGCAGACACAAGAAAGTGGATGGTGCATTCATTGAAGATGAATTTGAAAAAGTGAAGTCATTGTATCGTTTAGATTCTATTTCTAAGACAACATCGGTGGATACACCATTGCCAATGGAATCTAAGCTATTACTTGGTTCGTTAGTATTTGCATGGATTTGCATTATTGTGGTTATATTCTTGCGTAAGAGAAACAAACGTGAGATATAATATTCAGGGAAAAGGAGAAAAGACATGAACAAGATTTTATCTACAGTTTTATCTGCTGCGGTAATTGCTTCTATGGCTGGCTGTTCTACACCTGCATCAAGCAAGACTTCTTCAACAGGTGAAGGCAAAACAAGCGTTGTTGCAGAAGATGGCACAAAGAGCGAAGGTGTTATGACATATGCTGAATATGTTGATGCCGCAGTTGATTCAGAAGTAACAGTTGAAACTTACGTACAGGCAAAACAAGGCTGGTGGGAAGATAAGGGCGTTGGTAAAGCAACACTTTATACACAGGACCAGGAAGGTGCTTATTTCTTATATAACGTTGAAATGAGCGAAGAAGACTACAACAAGTTGACAGAAGGTACAAAGATCAAGGCTGTTGGCTACAAGAGTGAATGGAGTGGTGAAGTTGAAATCACAGACGCTACATATGAAATTGAAGAAGGCAACTATATTGCTGAACCTGTAGATCTTACAGACATGCTCGCAAATGAAGATGAATTGATCAAGCATCAGAATGAAAAGTTCTCTGTCAAGGGTTTGACAGTTTCTGCAAGCAAGGATGCTGATGGAAAAGATGTTGCTTATCTTTACAACTATGACGGTTCTGGAACACAGGGTGATGACTTGTACTTCAATGTAGATCTTGATGGAAATACATATACATTCACAGTTGAATCTTATCTTTGTGGAAAAGATACAGATGTATATAAGGCTGTTGAAAATCTAAAGGTTGGAGACACAATTGACTGTGACGGTTACCTCTACTGGTACAATGGTGTTAACCCACACATCACAAACGTTACAGTAAAGTAATTGATGCAAAGTTCTTTGGCTATGCTGAAGTACTTTTTTTTGGGGCATATGAGTGGATTCTTATGTGTGAGTTATGTACAATGTGAAACATCCTAGAAAAGAGAAAATAAAGAAATGGACGCAAGAGTATTACAGATATTAAGTGAATCTTTTACAAAAATATTGATTCCTGGAATCTTAGTGACGATTCCTTTGACATTGATTTCTTTTGCATTGGCACTTGTAATCGCTGTTGTTGTGGCAATGGTGCAGTATGCAAATGTTCCTGTATTGAAACAAATCAGCCGTTTCTATATCTGGCTGATTCGTGGAACACCATTGCTTGTTCAATTGATGGTTGGCTTCTATGGCTTGAAAGCATTTGGTATTAAGACAACAGCATTTGTGACTGCAGTTGTTGTATTTGCCTTGAATGAGGGTGCGTATTGTTCTGAAACGATTCGTGGATGTCTGGAAAGTGTGCCAAAAGGACAGATGGAAGCTGGATATTGTGTTGGTATGAGTTATATGCAGATTATGTGGCATGTTGTATTGCCACAGGCATTTCGTACAGCATTCCCATCTTTAGGGAATTCATTGATTTCTATGGTGAAAGATACATCTCTGGCTTCTAATATTACAGTTGTTGAAATGTTTATGCGTACGCGTCAGATCATTGGCAGAACATATGTGTATCTGCCTTTGTATATTGAAGTGGCGGTTGTATATCTATTGTTCTGTTCTGTGATTTCCTGGCTGCAGAAGCTTGGAGAAAAGAAATTGAACAGTTATGGAGGTACAAAGTGATATGTCAGTATTAGAAATTAAAGATATTCATAAATCATTTGGTTCATTGAATGTGCTGAATGGTGTCAATCTATCTGTTCATAAAGGTGATGTGATTGCAATTCTTGGACCAAGTGGTTCTGGGAAAACAACATTGTTGAGATGTATTAATTTTCTGGAAACCGCAGATCATGGAAAGATGGTGTTTGATGAAAAAGAATATGATCTTGCATCCATGCATAAGAATGATATTCGTGATATTCGAAAGAAAACCGGATTTGTATTTCAGAACTATAATCTGTTTGCGAATAAGACAGCATTGCAGAATGTTATGCTTGGCTTAACTTCAGCAAGAAAAATGGATAAGAAACAGGCAGAAAAGATTGGGCTAGAAATGCTTAGAAAAGTAGGTATGGAAGATCGTGCTTCGCATTATCCTTCTCAATTATCTGGTGGTCAGCAGCAAAGAGTTGCGATTGCACGTGCATTGGCAACAAATCCAGAAATCATTTACTTTGATGAGCCCACATCTGCTTTAGATCCTGAATTGATTGGTGAAGTATTGAACGTTATGCGTGAGCTTGCAAATGAAGGTATGACAATGATCGTCGTAACACATGAAATGTCATTTGCGAAGGAAGTGAGCAATCATGTGATCTTTATGGAAGGTGGGAAGATCATTGAACAAGGTACTTCGAAAGAATTTTTTGAAAATCCAAAACAAGAAAGAACAAGAGAGTTCTTGCGCTTAGAAAATACAAGATAAGGAGAAAAGAACATGAAAAAACTATTACTCACAACAATGCTCGTAACTGCTTTGGCTGGCTGCTCCAGCGCTATGACATCTGCAGCTTCTGCAAGTGGTGATCATTTAGCACGTATTCAAAGTGCAGGAAAGATTACAATTGCGACAGAAGGTGTATGGTCACCATTTACATATCATGATGAAACAACAGATGAACTTGTTGGATTTGATGTAGAAGTTGCCAAGGCTGTTGCGGATAAATTGGGTGTAGAAGCTGAATTTAAAGAAGTAAACTTTGATGGTGGTTTGACTGGTGTTGCCCAGGGTACATTTGATATGATGGCAAATGGTGTAGATATCACAGAAGAAAGAGCATATTCTTATGATTTTACAGAACCATATGCATATGATCATGCGGTTATCGTTACGAAAGCAGATAATTCTGATATCAAGTCTTTTGCGGATCTGAAGGGTAAGACAACTGCGAATTCTACTGGTTCCACATATGCTGAAATGGGTGAAAACAATGGTGCAACAGTTACAAATGTTGATACATTAGGTGAAACAATGGATCTTGTATTGAATGGAACAGTAGAAGCAACAATTAACGCAAATACTTCTATTCAGGATTATTTCAATACAACAGGAAACTCTGACAAGTTGAAGGTTGCGGCTACAGATGAAGAAACAACAAAATATGCTTTTCCTCTAAAGAAGGGAAGCGACAATGATTCTCTTCGTGAAGCAATCAATAAAGCCATTGATGAATTGAGAAGTGAAGGAAAGCTTTCTGAAATTTCTGCAAAGTATTTTGGTGCAGATATCACAACAGAATAATTGTATGAAGGGTTCTATGTTTAGAACTCTTTTTGTATGCAAAAAATAAAAAAGTTAGAGAATTATTTGATTAATTCTCTAACAATATAGCTTGCACAGATGAGTCCTGCAGCACTTGGAACAAATGCGGTGGACCCTGGAACAGAACGTTTCTTGCTGTCTTGTTCTGTGTAATGTGTTTTGACTGGCAATTCTTTTGAGCAAACAACTTTGCATTTGTTGATATGTCTTTTCTTCAGTTCGTGTCTCATGACCTTCGCAAGAGGGTCATTTTTTGTTTTATAGATATCTGTGAGTTCTAATTGTGTCGGATCCATTCGATTTCCACATCCCATACAGGAGATAATTGGTGTTTTTACACTTTTTGCGTAACAAATCATATCGATCTTGGCAGTAACAGTATCGATAGCATCAACAATATAGTCATAGTTTGTAAAATCAAATGTATCCCTGTTTTCTGGAAGATAGAATGTTGTATATTTATGCACGATCGTATCTGGTGAAATGTCTTTGATTCTTTTTTCCATGACATCGACTTTATATTCTCCAATCGTGGAATGTGTTGCGATGATCTGGCGATTGATATTTGATTCAGCCACTGTATCATTATCAATGATATCGATTTCTCCAATACCACAACGTGCAAGTGCTTCAATAACGTATCCGCCAACACCTCCAACGCCAAATACGGCGACTCTTGCATTGGCTATTTTCTTTAATCCTTCTTCTCCAAGGACGAGTTGTGATCGAATGAATGGATTGCTCATACGTATGTTACCTCAATGAAACGATTTTAATGTTTTGAAGGAGTGAATGCAAGTGATACAATTACATTTGGTTTAGAGGGGGAAAATATGCATCATATTCAAACACGCTATAATATTCTACATATTTTATTCTGGATGATTTCTTGCTGTATTAATGGATTTGTGGCAATTTACTTGAAAAGCAAGGGATTAGACAATACGTTGATTGGTATTGTTACGGGTGCAAGCTGTATTTTAATTACATTGATTTCACCATTTGTAACTTCTTTGTTAAATAAAATACAAAATCTGACAATTCCTAAATTAATTACATGTTTATTATCTGTTGCTTCCATTGCCTTCCTGATGATTTCTTATGTTTCATTGCCTGCTGGATTCATCATGCTTTGCTATATTTATATCTTAACGTCATTTCTTTCTTGTGTTCCACTTGTTTCAACGATTGCGATGAATTATATTGCACAGGGGGTGGAAGTAAACTTTGGTTTAGCAAGAGGTATGGGATCTGTATCCTATGCCGTCAGTGCAGTTGTATTGAGTAATTTTGTGGAATGGTTTGATCCAAATGTTTTATCTGTCTTATTTCTTTGTGGAGTCATATGTCTTCTAAGTGTTGTGAATACTTTTCCGGATTATCATGAAGAAAAGCATGAAGTGAAGAAAAGCGGCAATATTTTAACAATTATCAAAAAATATAAATTGTTATTTGTGATTCTTCTTGGATGGTCATTTACATTTTCTGCCAGTACTTCTTTATCTACATATCTGATCAATGTTGTGGAGCATCTTGGCGGAAATACAATGATTTATGGGTTTGCGGTATTTGCGATGGCAGCGAGTGAAATGCCTGCGATGGCAGTTACAAGAAAACTGATGCGAAAGTTTGATGTGATGACTTTGATTGTTGTTGCGGGTGTGAGCTATCTTTGTCGTAATATTCTGATTGCGATGGCACCTTCGCTATTGTTTGTATTTATTGGTGTTTTGTTTCAAAGTACATCCTATGGCTTGTTGACTTCAACAATGGCGTATTACGTCAGTGATACATGTGAAAAAGAAGATCAGATCATGGGTCAGACATTGCTTGGAATGATGACAACTGGTCTTGGTTCTATGCTTGGAAATGTTGCTGGTGGAATTTTGCAGGATGCATTCGGATTAAGCAGCATGCTTATATTCGCAATGTTGATGACAGTGATTGGTGCATTGATTTTAATTGGTGTAGGTATCATTCATAAAAAAGCATAAGAAAAGGCACTGTGAAGTGCCTTTTGATGTATTATGCAAATTTCCAGGCAGTTTCTAATGCGATGAGCATCATATCTGTGAAACTGTTTTGTCTTTCTTCTGCAGTTAAAGCAACTGGTTTGAATAGATGGTCAGAGATGGAAAGAATTGCTAATGCCTTCTTTCTATTTGCACTTGCTTCCCAGTATAATCCAGCAGCTTCCATTTCAACACATAAATGACCGAAGTCTCTTAATTTTTCGTTTAATCTCGTCTGTGGATAGTAGAAGAAATCAGATGTATAAACTTTACCAACTTTACATGGGATGTTGTTTTCTTTTGCGGCTTCTACTGCAGTCGATAACAGGTCATAGTCAGCACATGCGGCAAATTGACCAGGGATACCATATGCATTTCCATAGCTGGAGTTTGTAGATGCAGCTTCAGCAATGACAACGTCCTTTGCATTGACATCCATATCTAATCCACCAGCAGAACCGATACGAATGATTGTATCTACACCAAACTGTGTAAATAATTCATGTGTATAGATACCAATGGATGGAACACCCATACCATGTCCCATAACAGAAATTCTCTTTCCTTTATATGTTCCTGTATAACCTAACATGTTACGTGTGTCATTGAAACATACAACATCTGTTAAATACTTTTCGGCAAGTGTTTTTGCACGCAGCGGATCACCAGGCATCAGTACAACTTTACTGATTTCTGCTTTTTGAACGATTGATGCTGAAATACTTTCTTTGTTTTCCATTTTGTTTTACTCCTTGTTAAATAGTTTCTTTAAATTGACATCAAATGGTGGATAAACGATTCCTCTTTCTGTAACGATTGCAGTGAGAAGAGAGTGGTCAGTCACATCAAATGATGGGTTATATTTTTTGATATCTTTTAAGATCATTGGTTCTTTGTACCACATGGAACCAACTTCTTCTTCATCTCTTTCTTCAATATGGATATCATCTCCACACTTTGTATTGAAATCAATTGTAGAAGATGGTCCTAATGTGTAGAAAGGAATTCCGTAATGTTTTGCTAAAATGGCAACACCACTTGTACCAATCTTGTTGGCAAAGTCACCATTTGCCGCAATACGATCACATCCGACCATAACACATTGAATCTTTCCTTGTTTCATGACAATACTTGCCATGTTATCACAGATGGAAGTAACATCAATTCCTGCTTTAAACAGTTCATAGCTTGTTAATCTTGCACCTTGTAATAGAGGTCTGGTTTCATCGGAATATACATGAATATTCATTCCTTTTTCATGTGCAAGATACATTGGCGCTGTTGCGGTACCGTAACCAAGACATGCCAAGTATCCTGCATTGCAGTGTGTCAAGATGCCATCGCCATCCTTTAATAGTGTGACACCATATTCTGCAATTTTTTGATTCATCGCAAGATTTTCCTTGTCAATTGTTCTTGCTTCTTCTACAAGTTTTACCTTGATGGCAGCAACGTCAATAACATTTGTTTCTACAAAAGCTTTCATACGGTTTAAAGCCCATGATAAGTTGACTGCGGTTGGTCTGCTTGTATTTAAGTAGTCTGCATCTTGATCAAATGCTTCTTTGAATGCATCGTAGGAATCATATGGATAGTGCTGTGCCAAGACTGCCATGGCATATCCTGCAAATACGCCAATGGCTGGTGCACCACGTACCTGTAAAAGCTTGATTGCTTTCCACATCTCTTCTTTTGTCTGTAAAGTAAGATATTCTTCGTGATTTGGAAGCTGTGTCTGATCTAAGATGATCAATGATTTAGCATCCTCTGTAATTTTGATGACTTCTAATTGTTTCATTAAAAATATTAGGCAAGGAAACTCGCTGATTTATCTGCGAGAGGAATTGCCTTTTTCCTTTCCGCCAGCAGACCTTTGCTAGCACTTACAAATTTTAGCCTTTTGTTTGATATCGAACCTTTGTTGACTTTCTTGCCATCCAAGGTTCGTATATCCATGAATCCATTGCTTCTTCTTCCAAATACGTAATAGTAGCTGTTTTTATATTTAACCAAATCGAACAATCTGAAGTTTTTTACTACATGTGGTGCCTGATTACGTTTCCGAATGCCACCCTTAAGAATTGTATTCTTATGTAGCTGTCTGTTGTGATGTCGCACAGCTTTGGACACGTAGTATGTATCAGCAGCTACTGCTTCGTAGTTTTTGCTGATCATGATTGCATCGTTGATATGCGACTTTTCAACATGATACAGTTCACGATGATACTTGGTAATATATCCATACGTTTCTGTCACAGGGATATCTACAAGTTTTCGCAGTTGACTGACCATTGCCTTTCTCATGATGCCCATGAAAGCTGCATCTTTATAGGACTTGCCACGTTTTGCCTTGTCATTAGGAAGCTGTGTTGTCCCTGTATGAATTGCCTTATGGCAATCCTCACACAGAGTAATCAGGTTGTTTGGTGCGTCTCCACCCGTCTGTCTTGACTCTTTATGATGTACATGCAGCTTTACGTCATCACCATGTTTACCACAGCACTGACATTTATAGCCATCTCTGAAGAGTACATACTGCCTCGTGTTATAACTGTCGTATTGTTCTCCAAGCTGATAATCCGTTCCTGTTGGTAATGGCTTTCCTTCTGCCACTGCTTTGAGACGCTGTGTATCGAATTCTGCTGTTTCTACATAAATTTCTGTCAATGGAAGAATCTTTTGTATTCTCAAAATAGCTGAGATATGTTCCTGTATCTTGACTTCCACTGATGGTGCAATCCAGCCTTTTTGCTTTGATGAAACCCTGTTGTCAAAACGAGCTTCTCTGTAGCGTGTCTTGCGATTGCGACGTGCTCTTCTGTTCTGTCTTTTGGTAGATAACAGTTTTATCACATCATTTCTTGGTTTTAACTCTTCGGCATACAGGACTTTCTTTTCTGTTGTCGCTGCAATACCAATGTGTTTGCTACCTGCATCCATGCCCAAGGAAACAGGTTGTTTGTATCCTGAACTGCCATATAGCAGTCTGATCGTAAAAGGCACTTGTTTTACTACAGTTGCCTTTCCTTTCTGCAGAAGCACTCTAGCCTTTCGAGGTTTGCACGGCATAATTGGCTGACCGTGCTTGTTGATTACGTATACGTACATGATTATGCCGCCCTTTCTAATTGCCAGATGAATAGCAGAGAACAGAACTCTACTCGGTATCTGACTACCGTAGTTACACAAGTTACCAACCGCTTGTGTAGACACCTTCGCCAAGGTTATCTTTGTTTGCAATGCATGCCACACTGTTCCTGCCCATCAGAACTGTTTAATGGCATACCACAGAGCAAGGGATTAGGTGTTACGTCCGAGGGTGTGATCACAAAGATAACGTAGCGCTCTTAGCGTACTTGGTGATACAAGAGCGCTCAGGCTAGTCAATAAAGGCTTTTCAAGCCTGCCAATTCATTGGCGGGTTATTGACCGTATTATCCTTTCTGCCCGTACTTGTTGAGTGCAAAGTCTCGCATCCAATCGACATTCTCTTTAGAGATTGCAATGGGTCTTCCAATGCAGAGTGCCTTGTAGTAGATATCTGCACTTGTTTCTAAGACTTTTGCAACTTTAAAGCACTCTTTCATGTCTTTACCAGCACATAATGCACCATGATTGCTTAACAGACATGCTTGTGTTGTACCTAATGCATTGCATACATTTTCTGCTAGTTCTAGTGAGCCTGGCAGCGCATATTCTGCACAATTGACATCTCCTCCGATTGCCTGTGCCATTTCATCCGTTACAACAGGAATGGACTGGTGGAGAACACCAAATACAGTGGAAGAAACTGGATGGGTATGCATGATGGCATTGACATCACTTCGATTTTGATAAATGCGTACATGAAGCATACTTTCAATGCTTGGCTTGCGTTTACCTTCTATAAGATTTCCTTCCTTGTCCAGTACACAGATATCTTCTTCTTTGAGTGTGTCATATGGCATGCCGCTTGGTGTTAGATAAATGTGACTATTTGTCGGGTCGCGTAATGAAAGGTTGCCCCATGTTTCTATCGTGAGGTCTTGTGAAGCCATTTGTATTCCGGCTTCAATGATTTGTTGTTTATAGTTCATAATAGTATTCTATTATGGATTTGCATAAATTGAAGTAGACAAAAGAAGAAAAGTGCTTATGAAAATAGTTTCATAAAGCTTTTTCTTTTCTTTCAAAATTGTTTGTTATGTTGTTGACGGTGATATAGGCAGGTTGTATATTTGAAACATACAAACCGATGAACAGGAGATCAAACATAGAAGGCAGCTTCTAGAGAGTCGTGATGGTGGAAATCGACAGTGAGGCACTATGCAAATGGACCTGTGAGGGCTAGATGAAAGTTTTATACGAGTACTTCTAGACGCAATGTCAGCGTTACAGGACAGGAAATGTGATTGCATTTTCGTGACAAAGAGAGAAGATTATCTTCTAATTAAGGTGGTACCGCAGGCTATTACGCTTGTCCTTAGATGGACAGGCTTTTTTTGTTTCTATCACGAATGAAGAAAATGCATTAGAGAAAAAGGAGGAAAATCACATGAAAAACGTACTTACTTTATCTTTAGCTGCAACATTAATAGCTACACTTACTGGATGTGAATCATCTCAAACTGCGACTTCTTCAACAGCGAAGGAAACAAAAACTTACAAAGTCGCTGTTGTAAAGCAATTGGATCATGCATCTCTGGATGAAATTGCTAAGGCAATCTGTGATGAATTTGATGCAATTAGTGAAAAAGAAGGTGTGAAAATTGAATATGGTGATGTGTATTCTGGTCAGAATGATCAGACTGTCTTACAACAGATTGCCTCTCAAGTAACAAGTGAAGGTGTAGATGCGATTGTTCCTGTCGCAACTTTAGCAGCACAGACAATGACAGTTGCTTCGGATGGAACTGTTCCGGTTGTGTTTGCGGCAATTTCTGATCCTGAAGCTGCAGATCTAACTGGAATTGATTATGTAACTGGTACATCTGATGCATTGAATACGAAACAGATCATGGGAATGATGTTAAAGGCAAATCCTGATATGAAGACAGTTGGGTTGTTATATTCTAAGTCGGAAGCAAATAGTACAAAGCCAATTGCAGAAGCTAAGAAATATCTTGATGAAAAAGGTATTCAATATGTTGAAGCAACAGCGAATACAAATGATGAAGTCAAACAGGCTGCTTCCAGCTTGATTGCAAGCAAGGTAGATGCGGTATTTACACCAACAGATAATGTTATTATGGCTGCGGAATTATCCATTGCCTCTGACTTTATGGATGCTGGTATTCCTCACTATACAGGTGCTGATTCATTTGTTAGAAATGGTGCATTTGCGACTTGTGGTGTGAACTATTCAGAACTTGGCAAGGAAACTGCTGATCTTGCATACAAGGCAATGAAAAATGGCATGGATGCAACTGGCTACAAGGGCAGCTATGAAGTTATGCCTGGTGGAATCATTACAGTCAATACGGAAGCAAGTGAAAAATCAGGTATTGCTTCTGATACATTTAAAGATTTTGGAGATGTAGTTGAAGTAGAAACAAGTGAAGAATAAGCGGAGGGAAGAATGTTATATATCATACAGACAGCTTTACAACTTGGATGTGTTTATTCATTTGTCGCATTGGCCTTGTTTTTAAGCTATCGTATCCTTGATATTGCAGATCTAACAACGGATGGGTGTTTTGTACTGGGAATGGCGGTTTCTGTCTCCTGTTGTGCAGGTGGTCATCCGTTTGCTGGTGTGATTCTAGGAATGATTGCTGGGGGATGTGCTGGATGCGTAACGGCAATATTACAGACACGTTTGGGAGTTCCTTCCATTCTTGCTGGCATTGTGACAAATACTGGGTTGTACACAATTAATTTAATGGCAATGGGATGGAGTTCTAATATTTCTTTATTAAAGAATGAAACGATTTTCTCATTGTTTAAGAAAACAAATATTGGTGGTGCATGGAATGCAATTATTCTGGTGGGAATGATTGCGTTATGTGCAATGGTGTTGATGAAATGGTTTTTATCAACACGCTTAGGCTTATCAATTCGTGCAACGGGTGATAATAGAGATATGGTTTCTGCTTCTTCTATCAATCCGAGATTTACAATTCTTGTAGGTCTTGTTGTTGCGAATATGTTTACAGGGTTGAGTGGTGCACTTGCAGGACAGCTGCAAAAAAGTGCAGATATCAATGCGGGAAGCGGCATTGTGACAATTGGCCTTGCGACGCTGATCATTGGGGAAACATTGATACAGGGAAGAAAATCCATTGGCAGAAATATTTGTGCGTGTCTTGTGGGAAATATTGTGTATCGCTGTATTTATGCATTTGTTTTACAGACACATATTATTCCTGTAGAAGGTTTGAAGCTGATGACAGCCATCATTGTTGCTTTGGCAATTGCGGCTCCATATATCAAAGAGAATCTTGATGTAATGAAGCGAGAAAGAAGGGAGAAGTCATGTTAAGAATTGAACATATTTCTAAGACATTCCATCCTGGAACAGTGAATGAAAAGAAAGCATTGGATGATTTTTCTTTGACAGTGAATGATGGTGATTTTGTTACGATTATTGGATCAAACGGCGCTGGGAAATCTACGTTGTTTAACAGTATTGCGGGAAACTTTCTTGTGGATTCTGGCAGAATTCTTTTAGATGATGAGAATATTACATTTACACCTGAATATAAAAGAAGCAAATATATTGGCAGATTGTTTCAGGATCCATTGCGTGGAACAGCACCGCATATGACGATTCGTGAGAATCTTGCATTGGCATATTTACGTGCAGGAAAACATACAAAGATGTTTTCTCGTGTTTCTAGGAAAGATGAAGAAAAGTTTAGAGATGTTTTAAAGCAATTGGATATTGGCCTGGAAGATCGTATGGATGTTCCTGTTGGGACACTGTCTGGCGGGCAAAGACAGTCATTAACATTATTAATGGCTACGATCGTCCCTCCAAAACTGTTATTGCTGGATGAACATACAGCAGCTTTGGATCCACAGGCTGCGGAAAAAATCATGACATTAACAAATCAGATCGTTTTGGAGAATCATACGACTTGTCTGATGATTACGCATAATATGAAGAGTGCTTTATCTACAGGAAATCGTACATTGATGATGAATCAGGGAAAGATCATTCAGGATCTGAATGCAGATGATAAAAGGAATATGGATGTGGATACTTTGATGCATCGTTTTAAAGATGCATTAAATGATGATCGAATCCTCTTGACGCAAGATTAGCTTAGGGCTAATCTTTTTGTTTGAATTGGAAGTGAGAATATGGCAAAGAAAGAAACGAAAACAAATGCGATGAGAATTCTGGATCAGGCTGGGGTGTCTTATGAGATTCATACATATGATGTGAGTGATGATTTGATTGATGGTGTGAGCGTTGCGCGTAAATGTAACGAAGACCTAGAACAGGTATTTAAAACATTGGTAACGGTTGGTAATGATAAAGAACATTATGTGTTTGTGATTCCAGTTGCGGAAAAACTGGATCTGAAAGAATGTGCTAAGGCAGTTGGTGTAAAAAGTGTTGAAATGATTCCACAGAAAGATTTGTTGAAACTGACAGGATATATTCATGGTGGATGCTCTCCTATTGGAATGAAAAAGAAGTTTGTAACGGTGTATGATGAGACAATCGTACTGTTTGATAAGATCCTTGTATCTGGCGGCAGAGTTGGAACACAGGTAGAAGTTGGGGTAGAAGATTTGTTGAACGTAACTGAAGGAAAAGTGCAGGCAATTACAAGAAACATATAATGTTCACAAAACTATACACATTGTCTGATATAATAAAGTTATGTTAAAGAAATTAGTGAAAGAAATCCTTGTTTTATCAAGTGTAATAGGCTGTATGCCTTTGACAAGTATTATTGCGGAAACAAATCCGTGTGATTCTGATCCGTATAGTGATGCATGCAAGACATATTCTCAAAAGAAAAAAAATGCTTTGGATGCTAAAAATAAAGAGATTGCACAACAGAAAGCAGACAGTGAAGCAGAACTTGCAGAAATCAAAGCAAAGCGCGCAGAGATTGCCGCAAATATTGTTGCGTATAAAGAAGAAATTGCATCGTATCAAAAGCAGATTGATGATTTGAACAGTACGATTGCAGAATTGGAAACGCAAATCAGTGCATTACAGACACAAATCAATGATACACAGGCAAAAGCAGATGCAAAGCAGGTGGAAATTGACGATACGCAGGCACAGATTACGCAACTTGGAGAAAAAGTGAAAAGCAGAATGGTATCTTCACAGTCTGGCATGCGTATTCATAAAGAATTCTCTATTTTAATGGGTGCATCTACGTTTCAGGATTTTTTGCGTATCGCAAATGGGTTGAGTGATATCAATGCCTATGATAACCAGACAACAAATCAGCTTGTAGATCTATCTGCACAGTTAAAGAGTGACAAGGAAGAATTGGAGACTTTAAAAGCATCTCAACAGGCCCAGCAAGATGAATTGAATGCCAGCCAACAGACACAGGAAAATCAAAAAGCACTTCTAGAAGTAGCACAGGAAAAGATTCAAGTATATAAGGATGCTGCAGAAGATACTGCTGCAGAGCTGGAAGCACAGGGGGAAAAGATTTCTTCTACAGTGGATTCCTTGAAAGCAACAATCAATTCTAATGCGGCTCAGATGGATGCACTCCAGGCTGCAATTGATAAAGCGAATACACCGCAGCCAACTCCAGATGAAAGTGGTGGTGGAGATAATTCTTCCAGCGGTGGATCATCTGGAAACTTTGGCTCTTCTGGATGGACGAATCCAGTGCCTGGTGCATATCGCAGTGCTGGTACATGGAACTATCCTGGTGGTGGAAAACATCTGGGATATGACTTTGCGGCAAGCCAGGGTACGACAATCAGAGCTGTTGGAGATGGCGTTGTGATTGTTAGCGCAGATGGTGCAACGACGGGGTATCTTGGAAGTACTGCGCATGGTACAGGTGGATCAAGTGGTGGAGGAAACCAGATTTATCTGTTAACTGCAGTGAATGGCTCATTATATGCGGTGAAGTATCTGCATATGCAATATGGATCACCAATTGCCTTAGGGACGCAGGTAAAAGCAGGTGATTATATTGGTAGAGTTGGTGCGACTGGAAATGTAACAGGTCCGCATTGCCATATTGAAATCTTCTATTTAGGAGATGCATCAAATTTCACAAATTATTTAAGAACATGGAATGGTGATCTGGCCTTTGGATGTGGATGGGCTGGCAGCTATGGCGGCTATGGCAGAAGATGTCAGGATGGCTATGGTGCTCCATGTAGAATTCGCCCTGAAAATGTCATTGGATAAATAAAGGAGACTGCAGCAATAAAGTCTCCTTTTTCAATATCGCTTGAAATATAAAAATAGCCATGCAATCCATTTTGGATGCATGGTTCAAAAAATATTCTTTGCATATTTTTGAAAGCTGAAGTTCTTTTTTATGTATAATGCTCATATGGTGAAAAGGATCTATCGCTGGTTACTGGTTGTATGGTTTTTATGTTTTTGTGTCTTTACTTTAAAGAAAGAAGCAATCTTTTCTTCTTTCTTTCATAATGTCAAAGATATTTTTGCGAGACAATTGTTTCAGGAAGAAAAAGAAGTTGTTGCATATGATGATTTGTATCATCCATATTATGCGATGCTGGATGAAAAAGAGAAGCGGATCTATGCAAAGATCATTGACTGTACAAATGCATTGGAAACAACATTGAAGCCATTTGATGCAGATATTACAGAAAAGAATATTGCAAATGCATATCAGGCTGTAATGTTTGATTGTCCTGAACTGTTCTGGCTGGAACAGGGGTATTCTTATGAATTGTTAGAAAATATGGGTGTTGTTTCTGTGACGTTATCGTTTCATGAAACTGCAGTGGATCTTGCGAAAAATCAGCAATTGTTTCTAAAAGCCAGTGAAGAAATTGTACAGAATGCTCTTGTATATCCGAGTGATGAAGAAAGGGAAAGATATGTTCATGATGCCTTATGTGAAAGAATTACATATGATCTAGAGGCAACGATGAATCAATCGGCGTATTCTGCACTGGTGAATCATCAAACGGTTTGTGCGGGGTATGCAAAAGCTTTTCAATACATCTTGAAGCAATTATCCATTCCTTGTGCATATGTAACGGGAAGTGCAGAAGGTGAAGATCATGCATGGAATATTGTGTATCTGGATGGTTCGTGGTGGAATGTGGATGTTACGTGGGATGATGAACTAGAAGATCCGTATATGTTTTTTAATTTGAAAGATGATGTATTTGATGAAACACATGCTAGAAGTGATATCAGTGTTTCTTTGCCTGCTTGTGAATGATGAAAAGATAAATAAGCGTCGCACATAAAAAGCCGCTCATATCAATGAGAACATCTTTGATACAGCCATAGCGGTTTGGTACAAAGTGCTGAATCGTTTCATCCGTGGATGGCGGTAAAATCCAGAAGAGTACGTAGTTGAGTTTTAGGTTTGTAAGCAGTGGTGCAGTGCGCAAGGCGTACATGACTAGAATTCCAAGTCCGGCATATTCACTGAAATGTGCGAGTTTACGTATAAAATGATGAAATGTATCAAAAGGAATATTCCATCCAAAGCTATGGAGAATGGATAATAAAAATTGTGTCAGACCACCAGAAATGGCACTGCTTGTTTCACCAATCTGCAGAGAGTTTGAAAATATAAATAGGATATACAGGAATATGATGATCCATACATACTTTTTGTTCTTCATAAGTTCACTTGTCAACCATGGTATAATACATGAGCAAAGAGGGAAATGAAATAGATATGAAAAAATTAATTAATGTTCTTTTCGTTGTAACAGGAACATTTATCTTGGCAATTTCGGTTGAATTCTTTATTCTTCCATACCACATTCTGTCTGGTGGTGTAGCTGGTGTTGCGGTAGCATTTGAACCATTTTTCCATTTGGATGAAACACTTGTTGCCAATACTTTAACGCTTGCGTTATTGATCGTTGGTACATTGATTTTAGGAAAGCAATTTGGAATTGATACGATTTTGTCTTCGTTCTGTTATCCTGTTTTTACAACAGCATTGTCTTATGTTGCACCAATGATTCCAATTCATATTGAGCCATTCCTGGCTAGTTTGTATGCAGGACTACTTGGTGGGGTTGGAATTGGTCTTGTGATGAGAGCTGGTGCGAGTACGGGTGGTATGGATGTTCCACCACTCATTGCACATAAACTGTTTGGCGTGAAAGTTGCTACTGGTGTTATGGTTACGGATGGCATTACAGTTTTGCTTGGTGTACTTGCATATGGCATTGATGCGGCTTTGATTGGCTTGATTTCTGTATTTGCTTCAGGCATTGCGATTGATAAGATTTTATCACTTGGTGCAGGAAGCAATGCGAAAAGTGTGACAATCATTAGTGAGAAATGGAAAGAGATTGCGGATGTTATCATGCGTGATATGGATCGTGGTGTAACGTTTCTGTCTGGTGAAGGTGGCTATCAGATGGATAAGAAAAAAGTTATCTTATGCGTTGTCAGCGCAAAGCAGTATTCTCAACTGGTAGAAATTATTAATCAGATTGATGATCGTGCATTTACGATTACAACAGATGCATCGGATATGCATGGAGAAGGTTTCACGTATCCTTCAGCAACAATTTAAATGATGTATGGTAAAATAAACACTGGTTTTTAATTACGAAAGGAGACTTGTATGATTGAATGTGAACATGTATACAAACAATATAAAAACGGTACAAATGCTTTGTATGATGTGAATTTTAGTGTCAAACAAGGTGAATTTGTTTATATTATTGGACCAACGGGTTCTGGTAAGTCCACGTTGATCAAATTACTGGATGGAGAAGAACTTCCAACAAAAGGTAATGTTGAAGTTGTTGGTATCAATGTTGGTGAATTGAAGAGAAAGCAAGTTCCAATTTATCGTAGAAATATTGGTGTTGTTTTCCAGGATTTTAGACTTCTTCCAACAAAGACGGTATATGAAAATATTGCCTATGCTTTAGAAGTTATCAATATGAAAAAGCCACAGATCAAAAAAAGAGTGGATGAAGTACTGGATGTCGTTTCTTTAAAAGAAAAGAAGACTTCTTTTCCACATGAATTATCTGGCGGACAGCAGCAGCGTATTGCGATTGCTAGAGCGATTGCAAACCGTCCAAAGGTTTTGATTGCGGATGAACCTACAGGTAACCTTGATCCTGGAAAATCTGATCAGATTATGAATCTGCTGGAAAGAATCAACAAGCGCTATGGTACAACAATTTTGATGGTAACGCATGATTTAACACTCGTGAATAAGCATCGTAAAAGAACGGTTGTCTTAGAACATGGACATATTGTTGCAGATCTTGCACAAGGAGGTTATGTTCGTCATGATCAGTAGACCAATTAAAGAAGGATTTTCAGGTGTTGGCAGACACTTAGCAATGGCAATCAGTTCTGCAATTGCGGTAACGATTACGTTATTAATTATTTCACTGTTTATTATTTTCTCTTATAACGTACAGAATTTTACAAAAAATATTGAATCTTCTATGGAAATATCTGTTATGGTCGACTACAACTATGAAGATAGTGCCAAAGAAGATGCCATTCAGAAATCTATTGAAGCAATTGATGGTGTTAAGAAAGTAACATATTCAAATAAAGATCAGGAATTTCAATATTATATTGATTCCTTTGATGATGAAAAGACGAAAGAAGCATTTGAACCATTTAAAGATGATAACCCAATGCATGATGCTTTCTATGTAGAAGCAGCCAGTGGTGATCAGATTACAGAAATTGCTTCAGAGATTCAGAAAATTGAAGGTGTTGCGGAAGTGAACTATGGTGGTCAGTCAACAGTATCTATGGTTGATACAATGGCAATGGTTCGTAAGATTGGTGGATTCTTAGTCATTGGCTTGACTCTGTTAGCCATTTTCCTGATTCAGAATACAATCAAGTTAACGATTTCTGCACGTAAAGATGAAATTACTATCATGAGAAATGTTGGTGCAACGAATTCCTTTATTCGTTCTCCATTTGTGATTGAGGGTATTATCATTGGTGTGCTTGGTTCCATTATTCCAATTGCATTAACAGTTTGGGGATATACAACATTGTATCAGCAGAGTGGTGGTGTTCTTGTTTCTAACATGTTTAAGCTTGTAAAGCCTAATCCATATATTTTCTATCTTGCAGGTATTTTATTAGGCATTGGTGTAGTTGTGGGATTTGTTGGATCCTTGTTGTCTGTTAACCGTTATCTGAGGTGGAAGAGATGATGAAAGTCATCAAAATATGTATTTGTGTATGTATTTCTTTTCTGTGTATTGCACGTGTTGATCGTGTGTATGCAGAAGATTATTCGAATACGGAATACTGGTCTGAAACATGTAAAAAAGCTACAAAAGATAATCAGGAAGCCTGCAAAGGATATGCGAAGTATCTGGAAAGTAAAAAATCTGAAGCGCAGGAGCAATTGAAGAGTATTGAAGCAAAGCGTGATCAGATTGCGGCAAATATTGCGGCATATGACCAGGAGTTGAAAGATCTGCAGGCAAAGATTACAGATCTGCAGACACAGATCGATGCAAAACAGGCTGAAATTGATGCGAAACAGCTTGAAATCGATAACAAGCAGAAAGAAATTGATGCAACACAGGCACAAGTAGATGCTTTGAAAGAAAAAGTAAAAAAAAGAATGGTGAATGCGCAGTCAACCATGCGTGTATCGAAATATACAGATATTTTGATGGGTGCTTCTACATTTGAAGAATTCATTCGTATTGCCAATGGCTTGGGTTCTATTGCACAATATGATGAAAATACAATGGACCAGCTGGCGAGTTTAATTGAAAAATTAAATGATGAAAAGCAGGCACTTGAAAATGCGAAAGTTGAAATGGAAGTTGCAAAGCAGGAACTGTTAAATAAACAAGATGATCTAGAAGCTGCAAAAGCTTCTAAACAAATCATTATTGATGAACAGGAAAGACAGGCTGCAGAACTGGAAGCATTAGGTGATACGATTTCAGCAAATATTGACAGTATCAAGTCTGCAATTTCCAAGATTGATCTCAATGGTGTTGTTGCGGCAGAAGGTTGGACAAACCCAGTGCCGGGTGCATATCGCAGTGCTGGAACATGGAATTATTCTGGCGGCGGTAAACATTTGGGATATGATTTTGCGGCAAGCCGGGGAACAAATATCTATGCGGTAGCGAATGGCGTCGTTGTAAATAGTGCGGATGGCTGTTCGTATGGTGGACTTGGTTCGACATGCCACGGAAGCGGTGGCTCCAGCGGCGGTGGCAACCAGGTATATCTAGTTGTTGCGGTAGGCGATACTTTGTACGCGGTGAAGTATCTGCATATGCAAAATGGATCACCAATCGCAACTGGTACAAAAGTTACGGGAGGAGATTACATTGGTAGAGTTGGCTCTACAGGAAACTCTTCTGGTCCGCATTGCCATATTGAAATCTTCAAGATTGGTGCGGCAAGTGACTTTGCAAGCTATGTAAAAAACTGGAATGGTGATTTAACATTTGGATGTGGCTGGGCTGGCAGCTATGATGGATATGGCAGAAGGTGTGAAGCTGGATATGGTATCCCTTGTAGAATTCGTCCAGAATCCGTATTTGGTGGTTAGTTGTGGTATGATAGGGGAGCTTTTTGATAAGCTCTCCTTTTAGATATATAGAGGTACTTTTATGGAAGAAAATAAGACAGAAGAAAAAGAAGAATTCAAGACGATTTCTTTGAAAAAATATGTGTGGCCTGATGAAGCAAAATTCAGGGCGGAACAAGCAAAGAACAAAAAACTGAAAAGAATCATGGTTGTGGTGACAATCGTCGCTGTTCTTTTGGGATGGCTTGGTGGTTCATTGCTGCCGTATGGATTTACATCTTCTTTACGTAATATGATTGCGCGTGGTACGACAATGAGTGCTTCTAAAAAGATCCAGGAAGTTATGAATATTATGGAAAATGACTGGTTTTTTGGTAATGAAATTGATCATCTGGATGAAAGACTGACAGATCAGGCGCTTGCTGGCATCACAACAAATGATGAAGATAAGCATACTGAATATATGTCAAAAGAAGAAATGCAGGCTTTTACGCAATCCATTAATCGTGACTATGTGGGTATTGGGGTGCAGTACATTAATACAGATGGCACAAGCATCGTAGAAAAAGTGTATAAAAATACACCTGCAGAAAAAGCGGGTGTAAAACCTGGGGATATCATTCATACTGTTGATGGTGTGGATATGAGTGGAAAGACATCCAGTGATATTAAAGAAGCTGTGCAGGGGAAAGCTGGTACAACTGTAACAATTGGTTTTATTCGTGATGGAAAGAATATTGCATTAAAGATTACACGTGAGAAAGTTGCTTCTACAGTGTATGGTGAAATGATGGGCGAGATTGCGTATCTGCAATTGTATCAGTTTGGTTCATCAACACCAGAAGAAGTGAAATCCTACATGGATGATTTTGAGAATGCGAAGGGTTTGATCATTGATCTGCGTGATAATGGCGGTGGATATCTGGATTCTGTTGAAGGTGTTTCTTCTTGCTTCTTAGATAAAGGTACAACAGTCATGAAGCAGGAATATGCAGATGGTACTGTGCACGAAACTGTTACGAAATCAGATAAATATTCGAATATTCAGAATATTGTCATTTTAACAAATGGAAACACAGCCAGTGCTGCAGAAGTATTAACTCTTGCATTGAAACAGCAGCGTGATGATGTGACGGTTGTTGGTACGACAACATATGGAAAAGGAACCGTGCAGGTTTCAAAGATGTTTGATGATGGCTCTGCCTTGAAATATACAACGAGTAAATGGCTGTCTCCGGATGGTACATGGGTCAATGGCGTGGGTATTACACCGGATCAGGAAGTAAAGCTGCATGATGTATTTTATAGATCATTTTCTAATATGGAGGATGATGAATCTTTTTGTGTAGATAGTGTTTCTGATTCGATTGCAGACGCACAACTGTGTCTGGATTATCTGGGATATACAGTAGATCGAAAAGATGGATATTTCTCTAGTGAGACTGGAATTGCATTGAAGCAATATAAAGGAGAACATGGCTTAAAGGTGGATGAAGTGCTGAATAAAGAAACATATGACAGCTTGCGTTCAGCAGTGATTCTGGATTGGAATACGACACATACACATGATGTACAGCTTGAAAAAGCAAAGGAGATCTTACATGGATGAACATCGCTTTGAACTTGTTTCTCCATTTTCTCCAACCGGTGATCAGCCTCAGGCAATTGATGCTTTGTGTGAAGGAATCCTGGAAGGAAAAAAGGAACAGGTACTGGAAGGGGCAACAGGTACAGGTAAAACATTTACAATGGCAAATATCATTGCCAGAATGAATCGTCCTACGCTTGTGTTCTCACATAATAAAACATTGGCAGGGCAGCTGTATTCTGAATTTAAAGAATTGTTTCCGCATAATCGTGTGGAGTTCTTTGTTTCTAACTTTGATTACTATCAACCGGAGGCTTATGTTCCTAAGAGTGATATGTATATTGAAAAAACAGCCGCAATCAATGAAGAGCTGGATATGTTCCGTGAATCCACTTTGAACTCTCTTCTAGAAAGAAGAGATACGATCGTTGTTGCGTCTGTTGCGTGTATTTATGCGGCAAGTGATCCTGTGGAATATAAGAATATGTTTATGACGATCCGTGTTGGAGAAACATATGATCGAAATACGTTATTGAAGAAACTTGTAGAACTGCAATATACAAGAAATGATATGGAACAGTCTCGTGGTACGATCCGTGTCAGAGGTGATGTACTGGATCTGACACCTTCTTATACAGATCAATATAATATTCGTATTGAAATGTTTGGAGATGAAATTGATCGTATTACTGAAATTGATCCATTGACAGGAAAAACATTGAATGCCTACCAGTTCTATAACATCTTTCCAGCTTCTGGCTATGCAAGAAGCAAGGCAACTATGTTGCGAGCATGTGATGATATTGAAGCAGAACTGGAAGAACGTTTAAAGTTTTTTAAAAACAATGATAAATTGCTGGAAGCTGAACGTCTGGAACAAAGAACGCGTTTTGATTTAGAAGCATTAAGGGAAAATGGATACTGTGCAGGCATTGAAAACTATTCGATGCATATTGATGGCAGAAAGACTGGGCAAAGACCTTGGAATCTATTTGATTATTTTCCAAAGGATTTCTTGATGTTTGTGGATGAATCTCATGTATCTTTACCGCAGGTACGTGGTATGTATAATGGAGACCGTGCTAGAAAAACAATATTAGTGGATTATGGATTTCGCTTACCAAGTGCGTTGGATAATCGTCCGATGACGTTTGATGAATTTGAAGGAATGATCAATCAGGTTGTATATTGCTCGGCAACACCAGGAGAATATGAACTGGAAAAAGTGGATCATCAGGTCGTTGAACAGATCATTCGTCCAACGGGACTGTTGGATCCACTGATTACAGTGAAACCAACAAAGGGACAGATTGATGATATTGCAGAGAGCTTGACAGAACGTATCAAGAGAAAAGAACGCGTTTTGATTACAACTTTAACAGTGCGTATGGCAGAAGACCTGACAGAATATCTGCAGGAAAGAGGCTTCCATATTGCGTATCTCCACCATGAAACGAAGACCTTGGAAAGAACGCAGGTCATTCAGGATCTGCGTGTTGGAAAAGTGGATGCCATTGTTGGTATTAACCTGCTGCGTGAAGGTCTGGATATTCCGGAAGTATCTTTGGTTTGTATTCTGGATGCAGATAAAGAAGGTTTTTTGCGTAGTCAGAGATCTTTGATTCAGACAATTGGTAGAGCAGCGAGAAATGCACATGGTGAAGTATATATGTATGCGGATGTCATGACAGATTCTATGAAGTATGCGATTGAGGAAACAAACCGTCGTAGAAAAATTCAGGAAGAATATAATACAGTACATGGCATTACACCTCACACAGTTGTGAAGAAGGTGGATGAAGTTATCCGTGGAAAAGAAACAAAACAGATGGCTGCGAAGTATATGCTGAAAAAGAATAAGACAAGCAAGAAGGATAAGGCTGCGCTGCTTGAAAATATGAGAGCTGAGATGAAGGATGCGGCTGCACATCTTGATTTTGAAAGAGCTGCAGAATTGAGGGATATGATCTATGAGCTGCAGTCAGAAGATTAGTTCGCAAAATAAGTAATGAGAGTGTACAATTGAAACATGATATTTGAGAGGTAATTCGCATGATTGATTATGAAAAAATAAAATCTGAAGCCGCAAAACAGATGCGACCAAGTGGAATTCGTAAGTTTTTTGAACTTGCCAGTGAAATTCCGGATTGTATTTCCCTTGGTGTTGGTGAACCTGATTTCCAGACACCATGGTCTATTCGTGAATCAGCGATACACTCTCTAGAAATCGGCAGAACAAAATATACATCCAATGCCGGTCTGCTTCCTTTAAGAACAGAGATTACAAACTTTGTGAAAAGAAAATATGATTTGAACTATAATCCAGAAGATGTTCTTGTGACTGTTGGTGGATCGGAAGCAATTGATCTTGCCATTCGTATGCTTGTTGAAGAAGGGGATGAAGTGATCATTCCTGAACCTTGTTATGTATCCTATGAACCAATTACAACTTTAACTGGCGGGGTTCCTGTGCATATTCAATGTACAGAGGAAAATGAGTTTAGAGTAACACCAGAACAGGTTAAAGAAGCATTGACAGAGAAAACAAAGATGCTGATCTTATCGTATCCAAATAATCCAACAGGTGCTGTACTAAGACATGAAGATCTTGTTGGAATTGCGGAAGTATTGAAAGATACAAATGTTATTGTTCTTTCTGATGAAATTTATGCGGAACTTTGTTATGGCGATGAGAAATATGAATCGATTGCACATATTGAAGGAATGCATGATAGAACGATCGTTGTAAATGGCTTTTCGAAATCATTTTCTATGACTGGATGGAGACTTGGATATGCAATGGCACCAAAGCCATTGATTGAGACAATGACAAAGATTCATCAATCATGCATTATGTGTTCTCCAACAACATCACAATATGCTGGAATTACTGCTTTAACAAGCTGTGATGAAGAAATATTGAAGATGAAGGAAGAGTATGATTTTAGAAGAAAGTATTGTGTTAGAAAACTGAATGAGATGGGACTGCATACGTTTGAGCCTAAAGGTGCGTTCTATGTATTTCCTAACATTACTTCTTCTGGTATGGATAGTGATACGTTCTGTATGGAATTATTGAAACGTAAAAATGTTGCAATCGTTCCTGGTTCGGCGTTTGGCGAAAGCGGAGAAGGATTTGCGAGAATATCTTATGCATATTCCTTATCCCACTTACAGACAGCGCTTGGTAGAATTGAAGATTTCCTGCATGAAATCAAAGAGGAGAAATAGAAATGGATGCAAATAAATTAATTGAATTGCTTGTGGATGATCCGCGAGCAACAGTAACAGATTTAGCTGATATATTAAATGATACAGAAGAAAATGTGGATCAGGAAATCAAAAGACTGGAAAATGAAAAAGTGATTTGTGGATATCATACAGTCATTAACTGGGACAAGGCCAACAAAGATCATGTGGATGCAATCATTGGGGTAAAGGCATGCTCACAAAGAGGGTTTGGCTATGATAAAGTAGCTGAAAAGATTGCTCGTTTTCCAGAAGTATCTTCCTTATATTTGATGAGTGGCGGATATGAGTTCTTTGTGAATGTGAATGCGAAAACAATGCGTGAAGTTGCTGACTTCGTTGGTGAAAAATTAGCGCCAATTGAAGGTGTTTCTGGAACAATGACGATGTTTGTCTTGAAGAAGTATAAAGTGCATGGCATTGCATTTGATATGGAAAGTGAAGTAGAAGACGATCGCCAGATTGTTTCTGCTTAAGTATCATTGTGGAGTTAGGAGGAAAGATGAAACGTTATTTAGTGTTTGACTGGGGTGGAACATCTTTGAAGTATGCATATATGAGTGAGGATGGACAGATCATTCAAAAGAATAGTGTGTCTTCTCCTGCGCGTTCTGCAACAAAAGAAGAATTTTATACAATCTTGGATTCTGTTGTGAATCAATTTGATGATATTAGTGGAATTGCGATATCATCATCTGGTGTGATTGACAGTGTAAATGGTGTTGTTGATGTGATTGGTGCTTTTCCTTTCTTGAATGGTGTCTGTATTGCGGAAGAATTATCTCAAAGATATAACAAAAAAGTAACAATTGAAAATGATGGGAAATGTGCTGCCTTGGCAGAACTCTGGATTGGAAATCTCAAAGATGTAGATGACGGTGCTGTCATTGTTATTGGTACAAATATTGGATGTGCCGTAATATTGAATCGTAAGCTGAGAAGAGGAAAGCGATTCTTGTGTGGAGAGCTATGTGCCTGCAGTACTGATGATCAGCATTTGAATGATCCATATAGTTATGCTGGTCAGCATGGTACGCCATATTTATGCAAGATCATGCAGGAAAAAATGGGCCTGAATGATGAAATGGATGGTATAGAAGCATTTAATTATATTAATAATAAAGATCCAAAGGCTTTAGAAGCATTGAAAGAATATACAGATTCTTTGGCAATGATGTTATTTAATATTCATATTTTCTTGGATCTAGAGAAGATACTGATTGGTGGTGGAATTTCTGCGCAGCCTGTTTTACTGGATTCTTTAAGAAAATCAATTCGTGATATTGCGACATATCACGTAGATATTGTGAAGGGTACATATTATCCTTTACCTGTGATTGATGTATGTAAATTCCATAATGAAGCAAACTTACTTGGTGCGCTGTATCATTTCATGTTTGAATGATCCAGATAGGAAAGAGTGCTTATTAATCCAATGATGAATATCCATTCAGATAGACCTGTAATGGAAGAATATGTTAATACAAAGCAACCAGACATTGTTAAGCATGCAATGTAGAACATGGTTGCTTTTTGTCTGTACCAGTAAAAAGCATATAAAAGATAATGAAGATATAAAAAAGCAGCTAAAGCAAAGAATAAATGAAATTGAGAAGCGATGTCTCCTGCTGCGTTATATGGGGTGATCGCGGTGAGAATGACAAGGATGAATAATGGGATGAGTTTCTTTTTGTTTGCGAGTAAATGATATAAATGTAGAAATAGTAGAATGATCCAGTACATGCAAATGATGATTGCGATGTATTTTGTGAAACTTTGATTTAACAAGCCGGTAAAGTTGAAAGCAATGGGATCATTGATCCACATGAAGAGTGAAAATAAAAAAAGAAATAGAATGTCTAAGATTTTTGAAAGGAAATGCATATGTTTATTGTATGCACAACAGGCAAAGAAGTAAACATGACAGAATGGCTGAAATATAGTAAATTTATTGTTTACACGAGAAGATTTATTCGGTATAATTTTATGGCGAGTGGGAAATCCGCTCCTTGCCAGTAATGGCCATAAGTCCAAAAGGAGGTGTACAAAATGAAAAAATACGAAGTCATGTACATCATCAACTCATCTGTAGAAGACGAAAAGAGAAATTCTGTCGTTGAAACAGTTGCTAACATCATCACAGAAAACGGTGGTAAGGTTAACAAGACAGATGAATGGGGTATGAGAGATTTTGCATACCGTATCGATGATATGACAAAGGGCTACTATGTAGTCGTTGCATTCGAAGCAGACAACGCATGTGTAAAGGAACTCGATCGTTTGATGGGTATCAACCAGAGCATTGTTCGTTTCATGATCACACGTGACGAAGCTTCTGCGGAGGCTAAGTAATGATCAACCGTGTCGTACTTGTTGGTAGACTTACAAAGGATGTAGAAGTTCGTAAAACACAGACAGGATTATCTGTTGCTTCATTTACAGTAGCATGTGATAGAAGAACTTCAAGATCACAAGATGGTAACCAACAGACAGCTGATTTTATCAACTGTGTAGCATGGAGACAATCCGCTGACTTCTTAGGTCAGTATGCTAGAAAGGGTGCTCTTGTGGGCGTTGAAGGAAGAATCCAGACACGTTCTTATGATCGCCAGGACGGCACAAAGCAATACGTAACTGAAGTTCTATGTGACAATGTAAGCTTGTTAGAAAGCAAAGCACAGTCTACTGCGCGCGCTGCTCAAGTTGACAATGGTTACAACAATTTCAACAACTATCAACAACCATCTTATCAGCCACAGCCTAGTGCTCCAGCTGTACAGGATGATTTCACAGGTGGAGATACATTGGATATTTCCAATGATGATCTGCCATTCTAAAAAGGAGACAAAACGATGGCATTCAGAAAACAGAGAATGGGTCGCAGAAAGGTCTGCTACTTCACAAAGAATAACATCAAGTATATTGACTATAAAGATGTTGAATTATTAAAGAAGTTCATCAGCGCTAATGGTAAGATTACACCAAGACGTGTTACTGGAACTCGTGCGAAGTATCAGAGAAAATTGGCTGTCGCTATCAAGCGTGCACGTCAGATGGCTCTGCTTCCATATATTGCTGACTAATCAGTGAATATTACAAGCTGTCCTTATGGATAGCTTTTTTTTGGCTTTTTTATGAAATATTTTTGTGATAACGCTTACATAATGGCTGCTGGTATAGCTTTATTTTTGAATTGAGATATAATACTTAGGTCCTTCATATCGTATAAGTATTCGGATTGGCGATACGTCTCTACGGGATGCCTTAACATCTCTGCTACGATCTTGATTCTATTGTGTTTTCTACGATTGGAGGATCTTATTGTAGAAAACATTTTTAATTTATAGGGTATGAATAGAAAAATTACAGGGGGTAAATATTTCATGTTAGAAAAGCTTTTTAAGCTAAGTGAGAACGGTACAAATGTTAAAACAGAATTGATTGCCGGCCTTACAACGTTTATGACCATGGTTTACATCTTGGCTCTAAACCCATCTATTTTAAGCGCATCAGGTATGGATGCTGGTGCAATTCTTACAGCTACAGCAGTAGCTTCAGCAATTGCCTGTTTCGCAATGGCAGCATTCTCAAATATGCCATTCGCATTATCTGCTGGTCTTGGATTGAATGCATACTTTGCATACACAATCTGCGGTTCTATGGGATATGACTGGCACGCTGCATTAACAGCAGTATTATTTGAAGGTTTGATCTTCATTGTACTTTCTTTAACGAATGTCAGAGAAGCAATCTTTAATGCAATTCCAAAGCAGATGAAGACTGCAGTATCTGTTGGTATTGGTTTCTTCATTACATTTATTGGTTTACAGAATGCTGGTATTATTGTTGATGGAAGTACACTTGTTGGATTATTCTCCTTCAAGACAGCATTAAGTGATGGTACATTCGCTACACATGGTATCACAGCAATCTTGACAATGGTTGGTGTGATCTTAACAGTATTCTTACTCAAGAAGAACGTTAAGGGATATATGCTTTATGGCATCTTGTTAACTTGGGCTTTAGGTATTGTTTGTCAGTTGACAGGTATTTATGTTCCTGATAATGAATCTTATTTCTCATTGATTCCAACTGCTTTCTTCTCTATGCCTGCATCTATTTCTTCAACATTCTTCAAGTTTGACTTTGCATTTGTTGCTGAACATACATTAGATTTCATTGTTATGATGTTTGCGTTCTTATTTGTTGATATCTTCGATACATTAGGAACAGTGATTGGATGTGCTTCTAAAGCTGATATGCTTGATGAAGAAGGCAAGCTTCCTAAGATTAAGGGTGTATTGTTAGCAGATGCTGTTGGTACAACAGTTGGTGCTTGCTTAGGTACATCAACAATTACAACATTCGTTGAATCTTCTTCTGGTATTACAGAAGGTGGTAGAACTGGTTTAACATCTGTTACTGTTGGTGTTTTATTCCTTCTATCATTATTCTTATCACCATTGTTCTTGACAGTTCCATCATTCGCAACAGCACCAGCATTGATCGTTGTTGGTTTTATGATGATGCAGCAGGTAGTAAATATTGACTGGCAGAATCTTGAAGATGCAGTTCCAGCTTTCATCTGTATTACAATGATGGGCTTTGCATATTCTATTTCTGAAGGTATTTCTTTTGGTATTATCTCTTATGTTGTATTACATGTATTAACAGGTAAGACAAAAGATTTGAGTACATTAATGTATATTTTAGCTGTATTATTCGTCTTGAAGTATTTCTTGATTTAAATAGCTATGAGAGGTAGTTACTTTATTGTGACTACTTCTTTTTTTTTACCAATTGTCGCCGTAAAGCCCCTCGCTTTAGCAATGGGGATATAAGGCGACTCATACAATAATTATACTGCTGAAAGATATCTAATTTCTATTGAATTATATACGTCACAGCAGTATAATATA
>SAMEA3387494__coassemble_1856_pt1 | contig 48289 bp, 47 predicted proteins | sample SAMEA3387494__metabat2_low_PE_002 | metagenome-assembled genome bin SAMEA3387494 (sample SAMEA3387494) | Felis catus | biome: Faeces | place: United Kingdom | collected 2012
CGCACGGTGGTGTGAGAGGTCGGGGATTTAATCAAAATCCCCTCCTACTCGATTTGCAGATATAAAAAAAGACAGAGATTACTCTCTGTCATAGTCATCATGAGATTCAAACTGTTCTTCATAACGATCCTGCTGAAACATTTCTTCATCTTCTCTTGTAAGAATATGAGGCTGCTGCTTCACAGTTTTTTTCTTTTCTTTTTCTGGATCCATTAGATTAAAGGCTTGCGAATGATATTGCCTTCACGTTCAGGAGAAACAGATACTAAAGATACAGATATTTTTGTATATTCTTCAACGAATTCTACATACTTTCTGCAGTTTTCAGGAAGATCTTCATAGTTTCTGATCTGAGAAATATCTTCCGTCCATCCATCAAAGACTTTCCATACTGGCTTGCATCTGCCATATACTTCTAGGGAAGCAGGGACATAGTCAATTTGTTTTCCGTCAAGTTCATAGCCAACACATACAGGAATCTTGTCATAGCCTGTCAAGATATCAATCTTTGTCATTGCAATATCTGTAAGCCCATTGATTCTGACAGCCTGTTTTACAACAGGAAGATCTAACCATCCACATCTACGTGGTCTACCTGTAGTAGCACCAAATTCAAAGCCTTTCTGTCTTAATGCTTCACCTTCATCACCTAGCAATTCAGTAATGTATGGACCTTCACCAACACGTGTAGAATATGCTTTGGCAACACCGATGATTCTAGTCAATGACTGTGGTGGTACACCAGCACCTTCTAATACACCAGCACTTGTAGGGGAAGAAGATGTTACGAATGGATATGTACCATAGTTGATATCCAGCATGTTAGCCTGTGCACCTTCAAATAAAACAACTTTATCATTTTCTAATGCTTCATTGATAAGAGAAACTGAGTCACAGATCATAGGAAGCATCTTTTCTCTGAGTACCTTGAATTGTGCAACCATTTCATCATAGTCAAATGGTTCACCGCCATATACTTTTTCAATTTCAGCATTTTTAATTTCTAATGTAGACTTCAGCTTTTCTTCAAATACATTCCAGTCTTGCAAGTCGCATACACGAATACCAATTCTAGAATATTTATCGGAATAGCATGGACCAATACCATTCTTTGTTGTACCAACCTTGTACTTGCCGCCGCGTGCTTCAATCAGTTCATCGAGTCTAACGTGATAAGGCATCAATAATTGTGTACGATCAGAAATTCTTAAGTGATCACACTGTAATCCTTCTTTTTCCAATGCTTCAACTTCTTCAAATAAAACAAATGGATTTAATACAACACCAGGTCCAATAACGCATAATGCATCTTTGTTTAAAATACCTGAAGGTAACAGATGAAGTACAGTCTTTTTGCCATTGACGACAACTGTATGACCGGCGTTGTTACCACCTTGATAACGAACGACCATGTCAACGTGCTTTCCAAGCAAGTCAACGACTTTTCCTTTTCCTTCATCTCCCCATTGTGTTCCGACAACTACATATCCTGCCATTTTTCTTTTCCTCCAACACATACACATCTAGTTTACCACAATATATGTTGCCATTATCATTGGATTTCTATGAATTGGTAGAAATCCAGTGATAAATGTGTAAAAACTTACAATTTCAAATATTGTGGTAGAATAGACAGGAGGAGATAAAGAAGTATTATGAGTGAAAAAAATTGTAAGGGAAAAACACCAGAAGATTATGGATTTCATATGCCTGAAAAGAAGAACTCTTTTAAGATTGATTTGAATGAAAAGTCTTCTGTGAAGAAAATCATTGGCGTAGTCAGTGGAAAAGGTGGCGTAGGTAAATCTTTCGTCACAAGTATGCTTGCTTGTGAAATGGCAAGAAGAGGATACCGTGTAGGTGTATTGGATGGCGATATTACTGGTCCATCCCAGACAAAGGCATTCGGTATTCATGATAAGGCAATGGGAGATGGTAAATACATTTATCCATATATCACAAAGAATGGAATTCAGGTCATTTCTACAAACATGATTCTGGATTCTGATGAAACGCCAGTCATCTGGAGAGGACCAATGGTTGCGAATATCTTGAAGCAGTTCTATACAGATGTTGTATGGGACAACGTTGACTATATGTTTGTAGATATGCCTCCTGGAACAAGTGATGTTCCTCTAACAGCGTTCCAGTCATTCCCATTAGATGGGATCGTTGTGGTAACAAGCCCACAGGAACTTGTTTCTATGGTTGTTGAAAAGGCAATCAATATGGCACAGTCTATGGATATTAAAGTGCTTGGCTTGATTGAAAATATGAGCTATGTGGAATGTCCAAACTGTAATGAAAAGATTGAAATCTTTGGAAAGTCTCATATCAATGAAGTCAGTGAGAAGTATGGCTTGCCAGTTCTTGCAAAGATTCCAATGAGACAGAAGGTTGCTGAAAGTGCAGATGAAGGAACAATGGAAGATCTTGAAATTCCTGAAATCAAAGATGCAGTATCCTTTATTGAAGGAAAATAATTCAGCTTATCATTGAAAAAAATTCACAATGAATTCACATCCATTGCTTACGATAATATGGTAGAGGTTACGCTTATGACAAGAATATTGATTACAGATGATGAAGACAAGATTCGTTCATTGATTGCGAAATATGCACATCATGAAGGATTTGAAACAGATGAGGCCGCAAATGGAATGGAAGCGGTAGAAAAGTGTGAAAACAATTCATATGATTTAGTTATTATGGATATCATGATGCCTGAATTAGATGGTTTTTCTGCGGTCAAAGAAATCAAAAAAACATGTCCTGACATGCCTTTCATCATGTTGAGTGCCTTAGGGGAAGAGTATGATAAGATTCATGGATTTGATCTAGGGATTGATGACTATGTTGTCAAGCCATTTTCTACAAAGGAATTGATGATGCGTATCCAGGCAATCTTAAAGCGTACTGCGCCAAAAGTAGATATGAGTGATCGATATGTGATTGATACAATGGTGATTGATAATTCCGCTAGAACAGTAACAATTGACAAGGAGCGTGTGCAGCTGTCACCAAAAGAATATGATTTATTATTGTATTTAGTAAAGAATCGTGGCATTGCCTTAACACGCGAACAGTTATTGAGTAATGTGTGGGGCTATGATTTCTTTGGTGATGATCGTACATTAGATACACATATTAAGCTGCTGCGTAGAAATCTTGGTGAATATGCCAGGTATATCGTTACATTGAGAGGCGTAGGTTACCGTTTTGAAAAAGCTGACTAGTTTAAAATGGGAAATTGGTAAATATCTGATCATCTTCTGTATTCTAACCGCATCTATTGTATTCTTGTTTCAGATTGTCTTACTGCAGCCAATGTATGAAGCAAATAAAATTAAAAGTATTGAGACCGTTGGCTCATTTGTAGAAAAGTTCATCGAAGATGAAAGACTGGATGAATTCGTTGATTACATGCAGTCACAGTCTGATACATGTATTATGGTGTATCAGTCTTCTTCCAGTGGTGGCATGCAGGGATCGATTGGAAACCGTGGATGCATGATTTCTTCAATTACAAATTCTGAAAGAGCAAAGTTTGTCACAAAAGCAATTGGAAGCAAAAATCATTCTTATCTTGCGCGTGTGACGAATAATTCCAGCGATTTTGGTGTTGATGGTGATCAGGGAGATAACTTTGATACAATTGTGTATACAAAGATTGTCAATGCGGCAGATTACAGCTCCATTATTATGGTTTCTGGTAATATAACACCACTCAATGCTACAACAGAAACACTTGCTTCACAAATGCGCTATATTGCGTTATTTATGATCGTTGCGGTGGCAATTTTGACGTTATTAATGTATCGACATATCGCAAAACCAATCATTGGTATTACAACCAATGCCAAACAGCTCCCACAAGGAGAGTATACAGTTGATCCAAAAACAAACCGCTATAAAGAAGCGGCGGATCTGAATAATACACTTGTACAGGCAGCAAATGACATTCAAAAGGCAGACAAGGCAAAAAGAGATCTGATATCCAATGTCTCTCATGATCTAAGAACACCATTAACAATGATTGGCGGATATGGTGAAATGATGATCGATCTTCCAGAAGAAAAAACAGATGAAAATATTCAAGTGATTGTAGATGAAACGAAGCGATTGAATGCTTTGGTCAATGACTTGCTGGACATGTCTCGTTTACAGGATGGAAGGATCGTTCTGCATAAGGAAGTATTTGATATTTCAGCATTATTAAAAACACAGCTGCAGAAATATGATGTTTATCGTATGCAGGAAGGCTATACGATCGAAAGTGAACTGCTGGATACGATCTATGTCAATGCGGATAAGATACGTATTGAGCAGGTTATCAATAACTTTTTGAACAATGCGGTCAATTACGGTGGTGAAGCGAAGCATATCATCGTAAGAGAAATCAAAAAAGAGAATACTGTGCGTATTGAAGTGCAGGATTTTGGGGAAGGCATTGATCCAGAAGATCTGGATAATATCTGGGATCGTTACTATAAGGTTGATAAGGAACATGTCCGTGTAGCTAATGGCTCTGGCATTGGCTTGAATATTGTTAAGCAATTGCTGGAGCTGCATGGTGTACCGTATGGTGTGAAATCCTCGAAAGGAAAAGGATCAACATTCTTTTTTGAAATGCCAATTGAAAAGGAGAATCAGTGATGATTCTCCTTTATGACTTTCTTGAATAAATTGTCATAGCTGTAGCGATGATCATTTTTTGTAATCAGTAAATATGCATTTGCTTTTCTTCCATCTCTAGAACATCTTCCAACACGATGAATTAATTGTTCTTCTGTATCAGAAATGTCATAGAGAATGACAGTATCTACACTTGGGATATCAATACCTCGACTTGCGACATCTGTTGCACATAGAATCTGTAAATCATGGTTTCGAAAGCTTTCCATGATTTTTTTTCTTGTCTGATAGTTCATATCAGAGTGAATCGTATCACAGGAATAGCTTCTTTTCTTTAGCAGTTCTGTTAAGAAATCGCATGTTTTTCTTTTGTTGCAGAAGAGAATACATTGATTCTTTTCCTCGTTTAATAAACGTGTCAGTACATCAATCTTGGATGTTTCTTTTGTCTGTAGAAGATGTACAGTAATATCCTGTTTCTTTTCAGTTTCTTCTTTGACTGTACAGAGAAATGGATCGTGTAATATTGTTTTGGCAAGTGCTTTTGTTTCGTTTGTTTCGGTAGCTGAAAACAGCATTGTCTGATGCTCTTCGAGATAGTTAAGACAATCAAGAAGATCTTCTTCAAAGCCCATCGACAGCATCATATCCGCTTCATCGACAACGACCATATCACAAATCTTTGTTTTTAAAGTATGACGTCTTAGATGATCTTTGATGCGGCTTGGAGTACCAACCACAATATCTGCACCATTACGAGATGACTGGATCTGTTTCTGGATATCATAGCCGCCTGTAAGCAGGCTTGTACGAATGCCTTCACGATTCTTCAAGAGATCACGAATGACGTGTGTAATCTGAATTGACAGTTCTCGTGTAGGTGCGAATATAATACAGCGAGGGAAATGCTTTCCTTTACCTTGCAGTTCAATCTGTTCTAAGACAGGCAGAACATAAGCGTATGTCTTTCCGCTGCCAGTTGGAGCTAATGCGTAGATATCTTCGTGATTGATGGCATGTGGAATCACCTGCTGCTGAATATCTGTGAACTTTTCAATGTTTAATGCATCTGTTGTTTCTTTTCTTAATGTAATCATGTATAAGAAAATAGCATTTCTTTTCTCATTTGTACAGTTTTGTGTTAACATTTTACGCAAAGGAAAGCGAGTGAAATTATGTCAACATATGAATTTAAACCACATGGCGTCTGCAGCAAGAAAATGACGTTTGAAATTGAAGGAGATACAATCCAGTCTCTCGTTGTAGAAGGTGGATGCAACGGTAACCTGAAGGGGATCGGTGCTTTAGTCAAAGGCAGAAAGATCCAGGAAGTGATTGATGTATTAGATGGCATTCATTGTGGATTCAAGAACACATCCTGCCCGGATCAGATTGCACAGGCATTAAAACAATACAATCAGTAATTGAAGCGTTCAAATAACGCTTCTTTCTTTATGTCATTATTTTTTGTATAATTTTGTACGTGATTGGAGTGAATATGACAGTATTTCAAAAAAATCAAAAGTTAAACATTGAATCAGCAGATGGTATCTGGCTGGATTATAAGGACCATCATTGGATTTTCTTTCTGAAAGATCGTGTATGGGACAAAGAAGAATTGCAGAGAGTAAACAAGAGTGATATCCATATTTCTTTTATACAAAAAGGCATTGTAGATGCATTCCTGCTTGAAATCTATGATTGCCTGGAAACAAGTGATATCCCATTCTGCATTAAAGATGGAGATGATGCATTGCTTGCTTCTTTAAAAGATGCGCAGGACTACACATTTGAAGTTGTAATCCTCGATGAAGCAAATGTTGTACTGGCAAGTAGAGAAGTGCTTTTACCACATCAGGATAGTATGATTTTGAAGCAAAGACTTCTTAAAAGATTATCTGAAGACTTTGATGGAGATGCATTTGATAAAGCATATGCATCTTTGGTAAACAAATTTGAACCATATGAACTGGAACAGTTTACAGTCTTCACAAATGAGAAACAGAGGTAAGTATGGCAGTCGGAGTAATCAGTACAATTGTAATTGTTTTAGACCTTGTTTCTAAATATATCATTGAAAGTCAAACGGCATTGCAGAATGTAGAGATCATTCCTGGTTTTTTCTCTTTGACATTTGCAAAAAATACAGGTATGGCATGGTCACTGTTAAGTGGCAAACAGGCATTTTTATCGATTGTTTCTGCGGCTGCGATTGGTGTCATGATTTATTATGTTTTGAAAAAAGACTGTTCAAAGCTAATGAAAATTGCGCTTGCCTTAATGATTGGCGGGGCAGCAGGAAATCTGTTTGACCGTTTATTTTTAGGCTATGTCAGAGACTTTTTAGATTTTGTTATTTTTGGATATGATTTTCCAATCTTTAATATTGCAGACAGTGCATTAACGATTGGTGTCATTCTACTATTTATCGTATCAATGAAGGAAGAAAAGAAAAACGTATGAGCTATATAGAATGGATCGTAGAAGAAAGTGGAGCACGCTTAGACAAGTATCTCAGTGAAGTGAGTGAATTATCTCGTACACGTGTACAGGATCTTGCAAAGGAAAAGAAGATCTTTGTCAATGGAAAGGCTGAAAAATCATCGTATAAGGTACAGTGTGGAGATACCATCAGCTGTGATGTTCCTGAAAATGAAGAATTGAATGTACAGGCAGAAGATATTCCATTAGATATCCTGTATGAAGATGATGATATTATCGTGGTTAACAAGCCAAAGGGAATGGTTGTTCATCCAGCACCAGGAAATTATTCTGGTACGTTAGTGAATGCATTGTTGTATCACTGTAAAGATCTTTCTGGAATTAATGGCGTGATTCGTCCTGGCATTGTGCATCGTATTGATAAAGATACAACGGGATGTATTGTTGCCTGCAAGAATGATCTTGCACATAATGCAATCGCAAAACAGCTGGAAACAAAACAATGCCATCGTGAATATATTGCGTTGGTAGATGGCAATATTGCCAATGAAGCTGGTGTGATCGATGCCCCAATTGGAAGAGACCGCCGAGACCGTCAAAAGATGACAGTAACACCAACAAATTCTAAGGATGCTAGAACACACTTTAAAGTGAAGGAAAGATTTCAGCACTATACATTACTGGATTGTTCTTTAGAGACTGGCAGAACACACCAGATTCGTGTTCATATGAAATATATCAACCATCCAGTAACAGGGGATGAAAAGTATGGCAGAAAGTGTGCAATGATGGATACACAGGGACAGTGTCTGCATGCATATCAATTGACACTTGTACATCCTTCAACACATCAAAAGATGACATTTACTGCACCGCTTCCAGATTACTTTGAAACATTATTAGAAAAGCTAAGAAAAGAGGATATCTAATGGAAAAAAGAGTCGACAACGTTCTTACATGGGATGAGTATTTCATGGGACTTGCCCATCTTTCTGCATTGCGCTCCAAAGATCCGAATACTCAGGTTGGTGCAGCAATTGTTGATGAAAATCATAGAGTTGTATCTGTAGGTTATAATGGATTTCCTACGGGTGTGAGTGATGATGAATTTCCATGGAGCAGAGAAGGGGATGTATTAACTTCCAAGTATGCCTTTGTGGTTCATGCAGAGTTGAATGCAATCTTGAATTCTCAAAGAAGCGTGAGAGGCTGTACAATCTATGTTTCTTTATTCCCATGTAACGAATGTGCGAAAGCAATCATTCAATCTGGAATTAAAAAGATTGTTTATGAATCTGATAAGTACAATGGTGTGGATACAAACATTGCTTCCAAGCGTATGCTAAAAGCAGCAGGCGTTGAACTTGTTCGTATCAGCAATACCATTTCCATTCATGTAGAAAAGAAAATCAACGAGGAATCGTCTACAATCGAATGAATGAATTTTTATGCTATAGTATAAACGGTTAGTAATAGCTAACCGTGGAGATAGCATATGTCAATCATACTTGCCTGTATCCTTGTAATTGGATTCATTCAATTACGAACATTCATAAAAAAGCGGGCTAGAAAGCAATAGGAGAAGCAATTCTCCTTTTTGTTTAAAGTAACAGGTATAATTTTATGTAGAATAAGAGAAAGGTTTCAGAAATGATTTTATATTTCAGTGCGACAGGGAACAGTAAATATATTGCGGAAACAATTGCAAAGAGTATGAATGATGAATGCATGTCCATTGTTTCATGTATCAGGGAGAATCGCTACTGCTTTGAAAATGAAAAAGTGCTAGGTATCGTATCACCAACGTATTTTTGGAGATTACCTAGAATCGTTGCGATGTTTCTAGAAAATATCCAGATGATAAACTGTGCATATACATTTTGTGTGTTCAATTATGGTACAACTACTGGTTCCGTTACTCATTTCACAAAGAAACTGATGCAAAAAAACAATCATATGTTTGATGCTTACTATAGTGTAATGATGCCGGATACCTGGACACCAATGTTTGATCTGACAAATCAAAAGAAAATTGATGCAAAACTTTCTGAAGGTGAGAATCAGCTGCAGCATATCATCACAAAAATACAGACAAAAACAAATGGAGATTTTGTGAAAGGAAAACTGCCAGTATGCATCTGTGTACTGCCATCTTTTTACATGTACCATACAGAAAGAAAGACAAAACATTTATCTGTTAACAAGGATGTTTGTATTGGGTGTGGTTTATGTGCTAAAGAATGTCCAGTACAGGCGATTGTCATGAAAGATGGCTGTCCGGTTTGGATAGAAAACGAATGTGAAATGTGTCTTGGGTGTCTGCATCGCTGTCCTATGTTTGCGATACAGTATGGAAATGGTAAAACAAACAAACACGGACAATACAGAAATCCAAATACTACAATATAAAAAACCGATGATTTTTTCATCGGTTTTGCATTGCCTGTTTGATTCTTGAAACTGCTTTTTCTAATTCTTCATCGCTTGCCGCAAATGAGAAACGAACGTGATTTGTATCACTTGGTGAAAATGCTTTTCCACTGACAGAAGCAACATGAGCCTTTTCTAGTAAGAAGTCAGCAATGGCATCACTGTCTTTGAAACCATCAAACTTTACCCATGCATAGAATGCACCATCTGGATTGGAAGCTTCCACACCATCAATCGCATTCAATCCGGAAATAAAGAAATCTCTGCGTCTTTGATAAGCCTGACACATTCTTTCAATATCGTCATAACTGTTTAATGCGACAACACCACCATATTGAATGAACTGATTCACAGATGTAATGGAATGTGAATATACTTTATTCATATAGCCAATATTTTCTTTGGAAGCTGTAATATATCCCATTCTCCATCCAGTCATTGCATAGCCTTTGGAAAATCCAAAGACAGAAATCACATAGTCCTGAATGTTCTTTCTTGCGGCTAAAGATGTATGCTTGTGATCATAGATAATATGTTCATACATTTCATCCACAAGAACATGGATCTTTGTTTCTAGAATGTATGCTTCCAAGGCATCTAGTTCTTCTTTTGTTAGATCATGGCCTGTTGGATTGGAAGGGGAACAGACAACAACAAGCTTTGTGTGATCTGATGTGACTGATAACAGTTTTTCTTTTGTCAGCGTAAAGTTGTCTTTTTCACTGAGTTCTAGAAATACAGGTGTTGCACCACTCAGCGTAATCATAGATTCATACGATACCCATGCTGGAGCAACAATAATGACTTCATCATTTGGATTTAACAATGCCTGCATGCAAAGAAATAATGAATACTTTCCACCAGGAGTGAGAATCAGCTGAGATGGATCAATTGTAATCTTATTTTCACACTGCAGCTTTTCTGTGATTGCCTGTCTTAATTCTGGAATCATACCAGAAGCAACGTAATGTGTTTTTCCTTCATTCAATGCCTGAATCGTTGCGTCTTTGATCTGTTTTGGTGTATCAAAGTTTGGTTCACCACCAGCAAGATTGACAACATCAATGCCATCACAAATCATTTTCTTTGCTTTATCATTCATTTTTAGCGTCGCGCTTTCTTTCAAGCTTTTGACGTAACTGTTTCCGAGTTCTCTCATATGATCTACGCTTTCTTGTAATTCCCTAACAGACGGAATGTAGAAGCCTTTGCTTTCATTTCTTCAATGGCCTTACTGACAGAACCATCACGCATATTGCCTAAGAAGTCGATATAGAAATAATATTGCCAGTTTACTTCTTTGATAGGTCTTGATTCAATCTTCTCCAGATTGACACCATACAGTGTTGTGATTTCCAGCATCGTAGATAATGAACCAACAACATGAGGGAGGGTAAAGATGACAGATACTTTATCACTGTCAACAGGTGAAATAAATTCTCTAGAAACGACCATGAATCTTGTCTTGTTTGTCTTGTCGTTCTGGATTGCTTCCTGCAGCATTTCTAATCCATACAATTCACATGCGAGTCTAGAAGCAATTGCAGCTTTTGTTGGATCTTTTGCTTCACTGACGTATTGTGCTGCCATAGCAGTATCTTTATATGGCATTGGATTCATATAGCGATGTGCGAAGAAGAAATCGGAAGACTGTGCAAGTCCTTGTGGATGTGAATAGACTTCTTTGATATCTTCTAGCTTTGTACCTTTGATTCCCATCAGGCACTGATCAACATTGACTGCAGTTTCACCAACAATATAGAAACCATATTTGCGAATTAAATCATAGTTATCATTGATAGCGCCTGTAGAGGAGTTTTCAATTGGCAGTACACCATAATCAATATCACCATTCTTTAATGCAATATAAACATCTTCAAACTCAGGATAGCCAATTGTTTTCACATCCTTTGAAAAGAAGTTCTGACAAGCCTGCTCAGAGAATGCACCGCTGACACCTTGATAGCCAACGAGTGGGGAAGGTGTAAACGTAGTTTTGTATGAAACTGTGGAAGCAATTAAATCTAACTGTTTTGTTAACTGCTCAATTTCAGATACGTGTTCACTGTTTGTCTTTGTAACTCTTTCTTTCATGAGTTCTAAGATTTGTTCGTCTAGTTGTTTTAAATCACGCTGCATAGTAAATACCTCAATATGATAATTAGAATACGACGAAAATTTTCGTTTGCAAAGAAAAATTTTTCAATGAAAAAGAAAAAAAGAGTCATCTAGTGGATGGCTCATAGTTTAAAGAAACAATAAGAATAGGAACCTTTCATATAAAGGACAATGCTGGATAAAACACTTTTCTACCAATTTCTACCAAAACTTACAAAAATGATGCGTAATAGAAGTATACAACAAAAAATGAAAATGCAGATATTGGCATAAATTAGCTAAAAAAGAAAAGAGCCATCCAATGGATGACTCTAAGCGTAATCAACTTTTTATCTATTATAGTATTCAACGATGAGGGATTCATTGAGTTCCTGGTTGAGTTCATTTCTTTCAGGAAGTCTTACGAATGTACCTTTCTTGTTATCCTTGTCTACATCAACGAATGCTGGTGTAGCAATGCTGGATTCAAGAGCTTCATTGATTACTGCGAAGTTTTTAGCGTTTTCTCTTACAGAGATAACCTGACCTGGCTTGATTTCAGCACTTGGGATGTCTAATTTCTTACCATCAACTTCAATATGTCCGTGGTTAACGAGCTGTCTAGCTGCCTTTCTTGTTCTAGCGAAACCCATACGATAAACGAGGTTATCTAATCTGGATTCAAGAAGAACGAGGAAGTTTACACCTGCCATACCATCCATCTTGGATGCCTTCTGGAAAAGGTTAGCAAACTGCTTTTCGTTTAGACCATACATGTTACGAACTCTCTGCTTTTCACGAAGCTGAGTACCGTAACCGCTCAGTTTAATACGCTTTGTAGGACCATGCTGTCCTGGAGCATAAGTTCTTTTCTTAAGCTCTTCGCCTGTTTCTAAAATGGAGAAGCTTAAGCGTCTAGCTTTCTTCCAAACAGGACCTGTGTAACGTGCCATGTGTTATTCCTCCTTATGACATAAGCGAAACAACAACAGGTATAGATCATCAATAAGGGGTGTTGTTACAATGACATTTCGCTGTTTCAGCTCAGTTACTTTGTCTAGATAAACATCTTAACAACGCCTGTCTTATGACTCTACAAGCTGCTATTATTTGACGCACTTGGTATTATAGGCATACAAAAGATTTTCGTCAACAAAATTCTTATTGCATTTCCTCTATTTCAGAATTTATGATTTCATGATAATATATTTAAGATTAGTTAGAAATGCAGAGGGTAATGTTATGAATCAGATTTTGAGTATTATCTCCGATATAAGAGTAGTGATAGGAATTGCGGTCGTTGTATTGATCTTGGCTGTATGGCTGATTGTTGAAAAGGTTCGTACAAAGAAATTCAGAAAAGAATTAGAAGGCTTGGAAAAGCGATATAACGCAATTAAATCGATTCCTTTAACATTTAAAATGAATAAGGCTGTAACTGCTGCTAGAAGCAATGCAGATACAGCAAACAAAGTAAATGAAGCAAAGAAAAGCTATGATATGACGCAGGCTTCCATTCGCAAGATCAGTGAGAATCTTGCAAATTGTGAAGATGCAATTCTGCTTGGTAAATTAAGAAAAGCAGATGATATCATGAGTGAACTTGAAACAGACATTTCCTTAACGACAAAGGAAGCAAATGATCTGGATGCTTACTTGAATGATATTCTTGCAAAAGAAACAGCACAGCGCCAGGAAGTAACAACACTCAAGAATCGTTTCCGCGCATTGAAGTCTACAGCACAGGAAAATGCAGGCAAGCTTTCTTACAACTGGAATGCAATTGAAACAAAGATCACAGATACAGAAAAGATGTTCTCTACATTTGAAGACTGGATGTATTCTAGTGACTATGAACGTGCAAATAAAGAATTGGATGTGATCCAGACAAGCATGCAGGAGCTTGAAAGCATGCTTGACGATATGCCTTCCTTATTAGAAGATGCACGTGGTGTTGTTCCAAATATGCTGGAAGCATGTGCAAAGGATTACAAGAAGTGCATGTCACGTGGAGTGTATCTCAAGCATCTTGATGTAGAAACAAATCTTCGTTCCATTGACAAGGCTCTGAAAGAAGATCAGCTCAAACTTAAGAATGGTGAAGCAAATGGTGTTGCAGAACACTTGACAACATATAAAGAACGTATTGATCAGCTGTCCAAGCAGATTCGTACAGAAAGTTCTTCTTTTGATCAGATGAAGTCTTTAACTAGAGATACAGAAGAAGTATTTGAAGAAGCAAACAAGAATGCGAGATTTGTTACTTCTGAGCTTAGTGCAAATGGTGAAAAGTATGGTTTACAGTCATTGCTTGCGGAAGCTACAAAACAGAACGATGCTTTAACTGCTTTAAATACAACAAAGAATAATGTACTGGATGCAGAAAAGAATTACATGATGCCATCTTCCATGGTCGTTGTAAATATCGCTGATCTTAATCAGAAAGTTACAAATGTCAATCATGCCTTGAAAGATATCAAGAGCAGAATTGAAATGGCTACAGGTGATGAAGATCGTGCAAGCAAGCAATTGACAAAGCTGCAGATCATCATGAATCTCATGCAGGTTAAGATCCGTAAGTATAAACTGCCAAATATTTCAGAACAGTATGAAGATGATATGCGTAAGGCATATGAATATATCCGCTCATTGGATGGCTTGATGAAAGAAAGTCCAATCAATATGCAGTTATTGAATTCAACATTGCAGGAAGCTTTAGACTTTATCTATAAGCTTTACAACAATGTCAATAATGTTGTTGGTACAGTTGTGATGGTTGAAAACACAATCGTATTTGGAAATCGTTATCGTTCAACATATGCTGATATTGACTCTGAACTGACACGCAGTGAACTGTGTTTCAGAAATGGGGAATATACAAAGGCATTGACAATTGCGATTGCTACGATTGAAAAGATTCATCCAGGAAACTATGAATATATGATTAAGGAGAATTCTAAAGGTGCTTGATAGAGTATATTTTGACAACGCCTCTACAACAAATATTCATCCTGAAGTACTGAAAAGCTATATTTCTTTATTACAGAAATACTATGTAAATTCTGAGTCAATTTATAATGAAGGAATTGAAATCAACAGTATGATGGAAAAAGCCCGTCGAGCAATCGCCGGGCTTTTGGAAGTTCAAGCTTCGGATGTCATTTTTACTTCTGGTTCAAGTGAATCCAACACTTCCGCAATTAAAGGCGTTTGTTTTGCAAACAAGAACAAAAAACATATTATTACAACAAATGTAGAACATTCTTCTATTTTGAACTGCTGCAGGCAGATGGAAGAAGTGTTTGGCTATCGTGTGACATATCTTCCTGTAGATTCTACAGGAAAGGTATCTTTGAAGCAGGTGAAGGATGCAGTGGATGAAGATACGGCAATCGTATCCATTATGTATGTCAATAATGAATCTGGTGCAATCAATCCAATCAATGAAATCAGTGAATATGTCAAAAAGAAGACACATGCATATATGCATGTTGACTTGACACAATCCATTGGCAAAGTACCACTGGATATGACAAATATCGATCTTGCTTCTATCTCTGCACATAAGCTGGAAGGTTTGAAGGGCAGTGGTATTCTTGTGAAAAAATCCTTTGTTCCTTATGTTCCGCTCATCAATGGAGGAGAACAGGAATTTGGCATTCGCGGGGGAACAAGCAATGCGCTTGTTGATATGATGTTTGCGAAGACATTGCGTCTTGCTTTAGAAAACGGAAAGAAATATCATTCCTGTATTCAAGAAATGCATGATCGTCTGATTGCTGGATTAAAAAGTATTGAAGGTGTAGAAATCAATTCTCCTGAAGATGCAATTGCTTCTACAGTCAACTTCTCCTATGAAAATATTCCTAGTGAAGTAATGCAGAATGCTTTGAATGAAGGTGGGTTTATGGTGAGCGCACGCAGTACATGTGATTCAAAGTCTATGAATCCAAGCTATGTTCTAGAGGCAATGGGTTTCAGCAAGAAAAGAGCTTCTTCCTGTATTCGTGTTTCTCTTTCGTATCACAATACATTAGAAGAAGTTGATCGTTTTATTGAAGTATTGAAAGGAGTCATTCAACTATATGGTTAAATATGATACAGTCTTGATCCGTTATGGTGAACTTTCTACAAAGGGAAAGAATCGTAAGGATTTTATTACACGTTTATTTCATAACGTAAAGTATGCATTGCGTGACTATCCAGATTTGACATATCAGAAGACACATGATCGTATCTACATTAAATTAACAGATGAAGATACTGATGAAATCAGTGCGAAACTAAAGAGAGTCTTTGGTATCAGTTCTTTCTCATTTACAGAAAAGGTAGAAAGCAATATTGAAGAAATCAAAAAGACATGTCTGCGTATTGCATCTGAATCTAACAAGAAGACATTCAAGATGATGACAAAGCGTCATGATAAGTCTTTTGCAATGATTTCTGATGAAATTAATCGATCATGTGCTGGAGAAATCCTGCACAATACAGATTTAACTGTAGATGTACACAATCCTGAACTGCTGATTCGTGTAGAAGTGCATGAAAAGTATACATATATTACATCTGACAAGATCAAGGGTGCGGGTGGATATCCAGCAGGTATCAATGGAAAGGTTTTATTACTGCTTTCTGGAGGTATTGATTCACCAGTTGCAGCGTATGAACTCATGAAGCGTGGTCTATTTGTAGAAGCCATTCACTTTGCTTCTCCGCCATATACTTCTGAAGCTGCACGAAACAAAGTATTAAAGCTTGCGGAAATGATGAGTGAATATCAAGGTTCCATGCGTGTTCACGTAATCAACTTTACGGATATTCAATTGAACATCTATAAGACAGCTGGTGATCCATATGCGGTAACAATCATGAGAAGAATGATGTATCGTTTGGCAGAAAGAGTTGCTCAGGCATCTCATTGCTTAGCAATCGGTACAGGAGAATCTGTTGGTCAGGTTGCTTCTCAGACATTGGAATCTATCGCAGTCATCAATGAAACAATCACAATGCCAGTACTTCGTCCACTTGTATGCTTTGACAAGGTTGAAATTATTGATCTGGCACGTCAAATTGGAACATATGAAACAAGTATTCTTCCATTTGAAGACTGCTGTACGATTTTTGATCCAAAAAATCCAGTTACACATCCAACAAGTGAAAAGAGTGTACATTATGAAACAATGTTTGATTATGAAACATTGTTAAATGAAGCGATTGAAAAGCAGGAAGTGATTTCGGTATATCCAAGAAAGGAAGAGGAAGAATTCCTCTAAGGAAATTCTATGGCATATCATAATAAAGTATCTGCATCAAAATTCGAAAAGAATGCGACAGGTGCAGAAAAGTTCAGCGAACAGGAACTCATGGACGCTGTGAATCATACTGTTGTTGATGTTGAGTTAGATGATAACTATTCAACAAAGCAGAAGCTCAAGATTTATGCAGTTTTGACAAGCTTATCTAACTGCAGCGAGAAAGAACGCAAGAAATACGCAAAGAAAGTAAAGAAATTACTGTAAGTTTTGATTGACGCGGACGTCTTGTTCGTGTAATATATCTACGTTATCAGCCCTCTTGCGAGGTCTGTAACCGCACAAAAAAGGGTTTTAAGAACACAGTGTTCCCCTTAATGGCGCGTCTTATGATAAATGTCAGGAGGTGTAACAAATGTACGCAATTATCGAAACAGGCGGAAAGCAGCTCAAGGTTGAAGCTGGCAAGGAAATCTACGTTGAAAAGTTAGATGTAGAAGCTGGAGATCAAGTAGTATTTGACAAGGTAGTTCTCGTTAGCAACGAAAGCACAAAGATCGGAACACCATATGTAGATGGTGCTAAGGTTACTTGTACTGTTGTTAAGCAGGGCAAGGAAAAGAAGATTAGAATCTTCAAGTACAAGTCCAAGAAGGGTTCTACAAGAAGAAGACAGGGTCACAGACAACCATATACAAAGTTGACTGTTGATGCTATTGAGGCTTAATCAAAATGATTCAAATTACCGCAAAGCGAAACCAGTACATTGACGAATTAGAAGTCAAAGGACATGCCGGAAGTGATGAGTACGGCAGGGATCTTGTATGTGCAATCGTGAGCGGTATTGTTACTGGGCTGGCGAATGCATTGTATGAAATGGCTCATGAAGAAGATATCATTCTGGATGAAGGATATGCACATATCAAACTGCATCATCCATCATCTGTAACAGATATCATCATGAATACCGCAATCATTCAATTAAAAACAGCACAGGAAGTAAACAAAGATTATATAAGAATAATGGAGGTTTAATACTATGAAGTTCACTCTGAATATGCAGTTATTCGCATCCAAAAAGGGTGTATCATCCACAAAGAACGGAAGAGATTCTGCTGGTAGAAGACTTGGCGCAAAGAAAGCCGATGGTCAATACACAAACGCTGGTTCTATCCTCTATAGACAAAGAGGAACAAGAATCATGCCTGGCAAGAACGTTATGCGTGGTGGCGATGATACTTTGTTCGCAACAGCTGCAGGTATTGTTAAGTATGAACGTTTAGGCAGAGACAAGAAACAGGTTTCTGTTTATCCAGTTGAAGCTTAAGTCATGATACTCCTGAATATTAGTATTCAGGAGTTTTTTTAACAGAAGAGAAAGGAGACCACAATGATTGATTTTATTAAAATGCATGTAAAAGCAGGTGATGGTGGAAGAGGTATCGTTGCCTGGAGACGTGAAAAGTTTTATCCAATGGGTGGACCTGCCGGAGGAGATGGCGGTAATGGTGGTTCCGTTTATTTTGCCGTAGATACAAATGAGACAACATTAACAAAACTTCGTTTTACAAAATCTGTAAAAGCAGGAAATGGTTCCCCTGGTCTGATCAAGAAGATGCATGGAAAAAGTGGAGATGATGTTGTGATCGGTGTTCCACTTGGTACAATGATACGAAATGCTGAAAATGGTGATCTCTTAGCGGATCTGACGAAACCAGGACAGAAAGTGCTCATTGCCCATGGTGGTAAAGGTGGACTTGGTAACCATCATTTTGCGACTGCAAGAAATGATGCACCAGAATACGCACAGCCTGGTGAAGTTGGTGAATCCTTAGATATTCAAATTGAGCTGCGTTTACTCGCAGACGCTGGTTTGATTGGTTTTCCATCTGTAGGAAAATCAACATTCTTGTCTGTCGTAACAAATGCAAGACCAGAAATTGCAGCTTATCCTTTTACAACGATTGAACCAAATATTGGCGTTGTTGATCTTGGAAATGAAAAAGGATTTGTACTTGCAGATATGCCAGGATTAATTGAAGGAGCTGGTGAAGGCAGAGGACTTGGACATGAATTCCTGCGTCATATCCGTAGATGCCGTGTTTTGATTCATGTCATTGATATGAGTGGTGAAGCAGGAGATCCTGTAGAGTGCTATGATATTATCAATAAAGAATTGGCTACGTATGATGCAGATCTAGAAAAGAAACCACAGATCGTTGTCGCAAACAAAATGGATGATGAATATGCATCCATGTATCTGGATGAATTCAAGAAAGCTTATCCTGATATTAAGATCTATGAAGTATCTACTTTAAAACATATTGGTTTAAAGGAAGTATTGTATGCGGCAATGGATGAAATTGACAATGCAAAGGTTGTCGAAGCTGAAAATGCTGCTCCAATTGAAGAAACAATTGTATATCGCTATCAGCCAAAGCGTCCTGATTTCTATATTGAAAAGGATGCACCAGGCAGATGGAAAGTTGTTTCTCAGAAGATTGACAATCTTGTCGATACATATGATCTTGATGATCCAGATCAGGCATATCAGCTTGGTTTGCAGCTGGATAAGATGGGTGTAGATCGTGCATTGCGTGAAGCGGGTGCAAGAGATGGCGACCAGGTTATCGTCAATAACTATATCTTAGACTTTAAAGACTAGAAAGGGAGTGAATCATGATTGCTTTTATCAAAGGAATCGTTGCTTCCTATACAAGCGACAGTGTTATTGTGGATCACAATGGTATGGGATGGGAAATTGCCTATCCACATACAGATGCATTGTCTTTGAATGCTGAAGTGGTGATTTATACATACCTGCATATTTTTGAGGGTGGTATGAATCTGTATGGCTTTTCTTCTCAACAAGAAAAAGACTTATTCCTGCGTTTGATTTCTGTGAAAGGTCTTGGTCCGAAAACCGCAATGAATATGCTTGCAAAAGCAGGATATGAAGCAATCATTCAGTCCATTGCATCTGGAGATGTTGCATCATTAAAGAAAATGCCAGGAATTGGTGCAAAAAGTGCTTCACAGATTGTTCTTGATCTGCAGGGAAAACTTGTACCAGCTGAAACTACATCTTCTAAGCAGTCTCTTTCAAAATATCCAAAAGAAATTCTTGATGCGGTTGAAGGCTTGAAGAATCTTGGATACAAGCAGTCAGAACTTTCTAATTGCATTCATTATATGGCGGAAAACCCTGGATTGTCTGTTGAACAGTATATGTCCATGGGTCTACGCTTCATGGCGAAAGCTAAATAGGAGTGTATATGGAAGAAAATGAACGTTTAATGAGCTCTACAGAAGTCGTTGGAGATGAGGAGGAAAGTATTCGTCCTGGATCGCTGGATGAATATATTGGTCAGGATTCTTTAAAGGAAAATCTTAGAATCTATATTCAGGCAGCATTGCAGAGAAATGAATCTTTAGATCATGTATTGCTTTATGGTCCTCCAGGCCTTGGAAAAACAACATTGTCATACATTCTTTCTCATGAAATGCATACAAATATCAAGATCATTACTGGTCCAAGTATTTCTAAATCTGGAGATCTTGCAAGTGTACTGTCTACACTGGATGCTGGTGATATCTTGTTTATTGATGAAATCCATCGCCTTCCTAAAGTTGTTGAAGAAGTACTGTATCCAGCAATGGAAGACTTTGAAATGGATGTTATGGTCGGTGGTGAAAATGGACAGGGTGGAAGAAGTGTTCGACTGCCTCTGCCTCCATTTACACTTGTCGGCGCTACGACGCGTGCAGGAGATCTTTCTTCTCCATTGCGTGATCGATTTGGTATTATTTCAAAACTGGAATACTACAATGAAGCACAATTATCCGCAATCATTGCGCGTTCCAGCAGAGTCTTAGGTGTTTCTATTGATGAAGATGCAATCATTGAAATTGCAAAACGTTCTAGAGGAACACCACGTATTGCCAATCGCCTGTTACGTAGAATTCGTGACTTTGCACAGGTATTGAACAATGGTGTGATTTCTAAAGCAATTGTAGATGATGCACTTGTCAGGCTGCATGTCGATTCTCTAGGTCTTGATGAAGTTGATATTCGCTATCTTAGAGGTATCATTGAAAGATTCCATGGTGGACCTGTTGGACTGGAAGCATTGGCAAATTCTATTTCTGAAGAAACAACGACACTGGAAGATGTCTATGAGCCATACTTGATTCAGATTGGCTTTGTCAATCGTACAAGCAGAGGCAGAGTTGTTACAGAAAAGGCATATGAACATTTAGGGATACATCATCCTGAAACTTTGTTCTAACACATATCAAACTGGTATGTGTTTTTATTTGCCTTTTCAAGAAAGTGCATATTCGATATAATTTAAACAACATAGAGGAAAGTATGAAAAAACAACGGAACAAAAAGGATTCATTTGCGCAAACATATTTTTTGAATTTTTCTGTGATTATCTTACTGGCTTTGTTTCTGGTGTTTCTTTACACATATATTATTCAGCATACCTACAATAATCATATGCTGCATGAATTAATCAATCAGAATGTAGAAAAAGCTAATACACTGTATAGCTATGTCTTAGAACAAGTAAATGATGACGATTTTTTATCCATCAATACAGAAGAAGACATGAAAACAAAACACTATAAGAAACTGCACAAGAAACTGGAAAGCTTTCAGGATCTGAATAATGCAAAAGCAATCTTTACTGTGAAATATAATGCAGATGGCAATGCAATTATTGTTGTGGATGGCATGGATGAAAAAGATGAAGCTTTTAGAAAGCCTGGTACAAGTGTCAGTGAAGATGTCCTTCCTGTTGTAACAAGTGCATTGCAGGGAGATGCATTGTATACAGATGAAATCATTCAAACAGATAATGATCAGATTTTTCTTGCATGCTATCCTGTCTATGCATTAGATGGAAATAAAGTGATTGGTGCAATCTGTGTTGAAAACAGCTTGCATTATCTGTATTCCTTTGTAGAAACAAATAATCGAAATGCTAAAATCATTGCGTATGTGACGGGAATGATTGCTATTGTATTAGGAATCTTTATCTATATCAGTTTTTTGAGTAAATATAAAAAAGAAAAACAACAGAATGCTTTACTTCATGACAGTATGGAAGCTGCAGATGCGGCAAATAAAGCCAAGTCTACGTTCCTGTTTAATATCTCTCATGATATTCGTACACCAATGAATGCAATCATTGGATATGCAGAATTGAGTGAACATCATTTAGATGATAGAGAAAATCTGAAGAGGTATCTTTCAAATATTCGCATATGCGGAGAAAAGATGCTTTCCATTATTGACAGCGTGCTTGAATTATCACGTATTGAAAATAACAAGCTGAAAATTGAAACAATACCAGTGAATCTGAATGAAGTATTTGATTCGTGTATGCTTATGTTTGATGATTCTATCAAAAAGAAAAAACAGACATTAACAATAAACAAAGATATTTATCATCCAGAAGTATATCTAGATCCAACATATATCACAGAAACCTTTTTAAATATTGTTTCAAATGCGAATAAATATACGTTAGATGGCGGCAGGATTGATATCTCTATTACACAGATACCAAAAGAAAAAAATGCGTGTGAAATACAATTTGTCGTCAGTGATAATGGCATTGGCATGTCAGAACAGTTTATGACTACGATCTTTGATTCCTTCAGCAGAGAACATTCTTCTACGATTTCAGGTGTTGAAGGAACTGGACTAGGCATGGGAATCGTGAAGCGTCTTGTAGATCTTATGCATGGAGATATTGCGGTAGAATCAAAGCTTGGTGAAGGTTCTACATTTACAGTAACAATCCCATTGCAGCTTGCTTCTAAAGAAGCATTGCAGCCATCATTCGAGGAAGATGATTTCAGCTGTCTAGAAGGAAAACATATCTTGCTTGCGGAAGATAATGATCTGAATGCTGAAATCGCAATCGAATTATTAAAAGAAAAGGGTATGATCATTGATCGTACCAAAGATGGTATTGAATGTATTGATGCGTTAACAAAAAAGAAGCCGCATACATATGTATGTATTTTGATGGATATACAAATGCCTCACATGGATGGCTATGAAGCTGCAAAGAGCATTCGTTCATTAAAAGATCCATCTTTCAGCAACATTCCAATCATTGCGATGACTGCCAATGCATTCAAGGAAGATCAGGATAAAGCGTATGCATCTGGCATGAATGACTATATTCCGAAACCAATTGATATTAAAAATGTATGTAAAACCATCAGCAAATATGTCCAGGAATGATATAATTTTTAATTATGAAGAGTAAATGGACATTATTGCAGGAAAAGCTTCTATATTTCTGTATTACGATAGTTATATTCATGAGTATCTATCTTTCAGGTTTCTTTTTCATGCAGTTTCTTGCGTTTGCAATGGAAGTTCATCCATACGTATCATTCACTTTCTATATCTTTTTATGGATCATTGATACTTTCATTACAAAGAAGCTGATGCTTTCTAAAGTTATGATCTATTGGATATTGAAAAAATATTGAATCACATATAAAAGTATCTCAAAAGATACTTTTTCTTATGAAATTTAATTTTGAACAAAATATTTGATTAAAACGAAATCAAATAGTATGATTTCATCGAAGGAGGTTTCTTTTAATGAAACTTTTACGCATAAAAACAAGCAATTTTAAAAACTGTGAAAAAGATACAGTCATTGATTTAGTCGCAAAATCAAAAAAAACATCAGAAGATAAAGAATATGAACTGCAAGAGGCTGCAGAAGACTTATACGTTTATAGTGTTGGTGCTTTTATTGGGAAAAATGCATCTGGTAAGACAACCGCATTAGAAATCTTAGATTGTTGTTATGATATTCTTGGAACATTTACTTTAGAAAATAAGCATTATTCTTACAATGATATTGAATTAGAAATGATTTTCTACCATGAAGGTTTTCTTTATAGATACACAACTATATTAAAGGAAGATCCAACTTCTATGAATAAAGCTGTTTTTGTAAATCAGCATTTATATAAAAAACAATATTTTAAGACAAAAATTAACTCTATTTATGATTTATCTGAGTATAAAGAAATTACGAACTTAACACAATTGCCAGAAGATACATCAATTGTTTTCTTTATTTTAAAAAAGAAACAGGTACAATCTGTATTCTTTAACAGTGAAGATATGGGAATTCATACATATCAAAGAGTATTTATGTTGTTAAAAATGTATTCGATTTCTGATACAATTCTTACTTCGATTGTTCGTATTTTTGATAATAATATTCATTCTATTGAAATGATTGATGAGCATAACTATCGTGTAGATATTTGTGGTACCGTTAGAATATTATCTGATAAGGAATTGTTATATATTTTATCGAGTGGTACAACAAAAGGCCTGCTTTTATATACATTAGCAGTTGCATCTTTAAAAACAGGTTTTACTTTATTAATAGATGAAGCTGAAACACATTTCCATAAGACGCTTGTAGAAAACCTGTTAAGCCTATACATGGATAAGAACGTTAATAAACATAATGCTTCACTGTTATTTTCTACACATTATTGTGAAGTATTAGATTTACTGAATCGTCAGGATAATATTTGGGTTTGCCAATCGAATGAAAAAGTAATGATAAAAAACATGTACGAGTATTTTAATATCCGTTCTGGTATTTTAAAGAGTAAATGTTTTTACAATAATACATTTCAAACCGCTGTGAACTATGAAGATCTTATGGATCTGAAAAGGAATTTAATGAGATGAAGTACTTAATGATGTGTGAAGGAACAAATGAATTAAAAATCATGCAGATTCTTCTAGAAAATCAGAAACTTCTTTTTTCTTCAGATGAATTGCTTGGCTTGGTTCCATTTCATGCAAGGCAAATAAAAACTTCACCACCAGTGAAAGCAGCATTAAATATGTATCCTGGTGAAGTACAGATATTAAGAATTGGTGATTTGCAAAATGAAAAGTTAATTATTCCTTCTGAATATAGACATAAAATCGTATCTGTAGAAAAATATTGCACAAAACCCGAATTAGAAATGCTTTTAATTATTTCGGAAAATCTCGTTGATTCTTATGAAAAAATAAAGTCTAAAAAAAGACCAAAAGTTTTCGCAAAAGAGAATATACGATGTGGTAATCGAAAGTATGATAATTCTACTTCATTTTATGAAGAATATTATGGATTGCATTGTGATGAATTAGTGAACGCAATCCAAGAATATAGAAAACATAATGGTGCACATAAGAAAGATGAACACTATCTAGCAGAATTATTACGTTGATTCCTTCAGGATAAGCAAAAATCTTGATTGCAATCTTTGTTAACTATGTTAAAATTGACATGCATTGATGAAAAGTAGTATTTGAATCCCTGCATTCTAGAAAGCACTGTGGTTGATGAAAAACAGGCATGTATATTCAAAGAAGTCGTTTCTGAGCATTTCTAGATGAACATGAGTAGTTTAGAACGTTTCTAGCACGTTACGCTATCAAGAAGCAAACAAAGGTGGTACCACGTTATTACACGTCCTATGTATTTTCAGGACGTTTTTTATTTATCTCAGGAGGTTATTTATGGAAAAGAATCTAGCACAGAAGTATGACCACAAAGCAGTAGAAGAAGGAAAGTATGATGGTTGGGTAAGCAAAGGTTATTTCACGGCAGGTGATAAATCTAAAGACCCATATACAATTGTTATCCCACCACCAAACGTCACAGGTATTCTTCATATCGGACATGCCTATGACAATACATTACAGGATATCATTGCACGCTATAAGCGTATGCAGGGCTTTGATATGTTGTATCTGCCAGGTATGGACCACGCTGGTATTGCAACACAGGCAAAGGTTGATGCACGTTTGAAGTCTGAAGGTATTTCCCGCTATGACATTGGCAGAGAAAAATTCCTGGATCGTGCATGGGAGTGGAAGGAAGAATACGCAGCTACAATTCGTAAGCAGTGGGCGAAGCTAGGAAACTCCTTAGACTATACAAGAGAACGTTTCACAATGGATGAAGGCTTAAATGAAGCAGTCAAGCATGTATTCGTTACTTTATACAACGAAGGTCTGATCTATCGTGGATGGAGAATCATCAACTGGGATCCAGAAGCACGTACAGCTTTAAGTAATATCGAAGTATACTACCAGGATGATCCAGGCAAGATGTACTACATGAACTATGAAACAGTAGAAGATCATGAACATTTCATTGTCGCTACAACACGTCCTGAAACAATGTTTGGTGATGTTTGTGTTGTTGTAAACCCTAACGATGAAAAGACAAAGCATCTGATTGGCAAGCACTGCATCAATCCAGCAAACAATCAGGAACTTCCAATCATTGGGGATGACTATATTGAAATTGGTTTTGGTACAGGTATTATGAAATGTACACCTGCACATGACCCTAACGACTATGCTATTGCTGAAAGACATCATTTAGAAAAACCAATCTGTATGAATCCAGATGGAACAATGAATGCAATCTGTGGTAAAGAATTTGAAGGCATGGATCGTTATGAATGCAGAGAAAAACTTGTAGAAAAGTTTAATGCTGAAGGTGTCATGGATCATATCGAAGACATCACACATAACGTTGCACACTCTGAAAGAACACATTGTGTTGTTGAACCATACCTGTCTCAGCAGTGGTTTGTTAAGATGAAGCCATTAGCAGAAGACGTATTAAAGAATCAGAATGATCCTGATCAGAAGATCAACTTCTATCCAGAAAGATTTGAAAAGACATTTACACAATGGCTTGAAAATATTGAAGACTGGTGTATTTCTAGACAGTTATGGTGGGGTCATAGAATTCCAGCATGGTATAACGATGAAACAGGAGAAACATACGTAGGCATGGAAGCACCAGAAGGTGATGCATGGAAGCAGGATGAAGATGTATTAGATACATGGTTCTCTAGTGCATTATGGCCATTCTCTACACTTGGCTGGCCTGAAGAAACAGAAGACTTCAAGCGTTACTATCCAACAAGTACACTTGTTACTGGATATGATATTATCTTCTTCTGGGTAGCACGTATGGCATTTGATGCTAGACACTTTACAAACAACCGTCCATTCAAGGATGTACTCATTCATGGTTTGATTCGTGATGCACAGGGTAGAAAGATGTCCAAGTCATTAGGCAATGGTATTGATCCAATGAAGGTTATTGATGACTATGGCGTTGATGCATTGCGCTTCTTCCTCACAACAAACTCTGCACCTGGTCAGGATATGCGTTATATCCCTGAAAAGGTTGAAGCAAGCTGGAACTTCATCAACAAGATCTGGAATGCTTCTAGATTCGTATTAATGAATCTTCCAGAAGGTATGAAAGAAAGTGATGTTGATCTAACGCATTTAACAGTGAGTGAGACTTGGATCTTGAACAAGTTGAATGCAACAATTGATACTGTTACAGCAAGCATGGACAAGTATGAGTTTGGTATTGCTGGAAATGCACTATACAACTTTATCTGGGATGATTTCTGCAGCTGGTATGTAGAAATGAGCAAGTCTGCATTGAATGGCGAAGATGAACTTGCCAAGAAGGGTGCACAGTCAACACTCTATGTTGTACTCAATGCAATCGTTAAACTGTTATCTCCATTTATGCCATTTGTATGCGAAGAAATCTATCAGACACTTCCACACGCAAAGGAATCTATCTGTTTAGAGAGCTGGCCTGAAAAGATTACAGGTATTGATGCAAGTGGACTTAAGGATATGGATCGTTTGATTTCTGCAATTTCCAAGATTCGTGAAGTCAAGAATACAAATGATTTAAAGCCATCTGCACCAATCCATGTACTCATCAAGGATCTTGATGGCAATCCATTACAGCCAAAGGAAAACCTCTCTGCAATCATGCAGAAGATGGCAAAGGCTGAATGGTGTGCTGCATTAGATGGTGACTTAACAGTTGAAACAATCTATGAAGGTACATTGTATATTCCAAGTTCTGAACTTTCTGATCCTGAAGAAGAAAAGAAGAAGCTGAATGCTGAAAAGGAAAGACTGGAGAAGGAATTGGATCGTTCTCATAAGATGCTAAGCAACCAGTCCTTTATTGCCAAGGCACCTGAAGCAAAGGTTCAGGCAGAAAAAGACAAGCTTGCAGCATATGAAAAACAATATCAGGCAATTGTCGATCGTCTTGCGGTACTAAATCATTAATGACAATGGTATAATCTCTACTAGAAGTAGTAGAGATTTTATTTTTTGAGAGGTAACCTTATGGCAGAAGAAAAAAAGAAACATACCGCGCTGAAAATCATTGGTGGTGTTACGGCAACTGCGGCGAGTGCCTATGCTGGATTTTCTTATGTAATCTTTCGACATGCATTTGATTTGAAGCGTTCTATGATCCATAAATCAACAAACCTGATTCATTGTGATACAGAAAAAGAAGAGTGGTTTATGCATAGTGAAAAGAAAGACTGCTTTATGAATTCTTATGATGGATTAAAGCTGCATGCATTAGCACTTGAAAATCATCCTGAAAGCAATACATGGATCATTCTGGTGCATGGAACAGCATCTTACTTTAAGAACATGATTGATTATATGTATGAAGCAGATCATAGAGGATTTAACATTCTTGCAATTGATCAAAGAGGATGTGGTACAAGTGAAGGAAAGTATACATCTCTTGGATGGAATGAACATTATGACCTGATGAACTGGATCAATTATCTGATCAGCATGCATAAAGACGCTAAGATTGCATTGTTTGGATTGAATACAGGTGGTGCAACGGTCATTAATGCAGTGGGAGATTATTTACCTAACCAGGTCAAGTGTGCTGTAGAAGATGGCGCCTACAGCAGTATTAAAGACATTATTAACTATACATCACGTCATTTAGCACATGTTGAAGCAAAGCCATTTCTTTCAGCTGTTGATGTACTTGTAAAGCAGATCCTGCATTTCTCATTACATGATATATCCCAAAAGCAGCAGTTAAGAGAAGCGGAAGTACCAATGTTATTTATTCATGGCAGTACAGATACAACAGTACCTACAAGTATGGTATTTGATAACTACTATGCATGTGCTTCAGAAAAGGAATTATATGTTGTGGAAGGAAAGGGATATGACGAAACATATACTAGTCCTGAATACTTCAATCGTTTATTTTCCTATATTGAAAAGCATATTCATGAATAGACTTTAGATGCTATAAAATCGAATGAATATAAACATTCAAATAACTTAAGCAATAAGAGGTACATATGAAGGCAGAAATGTCATTTATATGCACTTCTTTTTTATTTCAGAATGAGAGATAGGTGTCTTTGAACTCCTGCATGTCTATTCTACGCTTTTTAAATTCATCAAATACAAGAACAAGAGTTCTCTTCATTTTATAAAAAATCTTTACATTTGATCTAAAACTTGCGTCGCATACGACGTAAGTTTTAGATATAAATTCGTATAAATCTTGATGATTTTAGGATAGTTTTGTATACTTTACTTAAAAGTTGTGACAAAAGCGACGTAAGTGTGAGGTGAAAAATGATTCAAAGAGATTCTTATTTGGAACGATTGATCAACAATATGTGGAATGGAGAGATAAAGGTTATTACTGGCATCCGTAGATGTGGAAAATCAGTTATACTGTTTGACCTGTTTTATGAGTATCTTCTCTCTCAAGGTGTACCGGAAGATCACATTCTTAAGTTTGAGTTAGATCAAAGGAGATATTATAAATATCGAAATCCGATTACTCTTTGCGAGTATGTAGAAGATGTCGTCTGTGATAAAAAAGAAAAATTCTATCTTTTCATTGATGAGGTACAATATACAACTAAAGTAGTTGATAAAGAAAATGGCGGAATTACAGTTACGATTTATGATATGTTGAATGAATTGAAAGCATACAGAAATCTTGATGTTTATGTAACTGGAAGTAATTCTAAAGGTTTGTCTAATGACATTGCTACGGAATTCAGGGGCCGCGCAACACAGATTCATATCTATCCTCTTTCATTTGAAGAATATTATTCGTATGCAGGAGGTGATGAAAGAAAAGCGCTAGATACCTATATGCTTTACGGTGGAATGCCGAGATTGCTGGCTTTAGAAGATGAAAAAGATAAGAAGGATTATCTAACTTCTCTTTTTAAGGAAGTTTACATTAGAGATATTGTTGAACGCAATAAGATTGAGAGGGAAGATGTTCTTGGTGATATATTGGATTTTTTAGCTTCACAGATCAGTTCGTTGACGAATCCTACGAATATATCGAATGCCTTGAGCAGTATGAAAAATGAAAAAATTAATTCTTCCTTGGTTTCAAGTTATATGCAGTATACGATAGATTCTTTTTTGATCAGCATGGCAAAAAGATATGATGTTAAGGGGAAAACTTATTTTGAGTACCCAAATAAATATTATTATACAGATGTTGGGTTACGTAATGCGCGCTTAAATTATCGTCAATATGATCCAGGACACATTATGGAGAACATCATATATAATGAACTTATACGCAGAGGTTATAGTGTAGATGTTGGTGTTGTATCAGATAGAAGTAAAGGAAAGAATATTCAGAAGGAAATAGATTTTGTGGTAAATGATGCAGATCGAAAAATCTATATTCAATCGGCATTTCGGATGGACACAGAACAGAAAACATCATCTGAATTGGCTTCTTTAATGCTTGCAAAGGATTTCTTCAAAAAAATAATTGTTCGCATGGATATACCACATAATTTTTACGATGAAAATGGTATTTTCCATTGCAATTTAATCGATATGCTTTTAGGTCGCGTAGAACTGTTTTAGGTTAAAATATCACCAGCAAACTGTGTGGAAGCAACAAAAGAGTGCAGAGATGCACTTTTTCTTATATTTGAATCCACTCATGAAAAATCATGAAATTGCTTATATTTATACATTTTTTTATCATTTCAAAATCAAGGCAATATTAAAATCAATGTAAATGCAATGTAAAAAAATCACATTTTTTTCACAAAATAATGGCTTTTTGGTAGCGCTTGCAATATAATAGGTAAAAGAATTAAGAGGAGGCTATAATGGCTAACAAAAAGTATGTTTATAAGTTTGCTGAAGGTAATGCAAACATGCGTGAACTTTTAGGTGGTAAGGGCGCAAACCTTTCTGAAATGCGTTCTTTGAACTTACCAGTTCCTGAAGGATTCACAATCACAACTGAGTCTTGTATCAAGTACTACACAGATGGGGAAACAATTTCTAGTGACGTACAAGAACAAATTGATGAACACGTTAAGTGGTTACAGGAAGAAACAAACAAAAAGTTTGGTGATAATGAAAATCCATTACTCGTTTCTGTAAGATCTGGTGCTCGTGCTTCTATGCCAGGTATGATGGATACAATCTTAAACCTTGGTATCAACGATGAAGTTGTCAAGGTAATTGAAAAGCAGAGTGGAAACAAGCGTTTCGCTTATGATTCCTATAGAAGATTCATTCAGATGTTCTCTGATGTTGTTATGGGACTTTCTAAGAGCAAGTTTGAAGAAATCATCGATGAAATGAAGGAAGCTAAGGGCGTTAAGCTTGATATTGACTTAGATGCTGATGATATGGAAGAACTTACAAAGAAGTTCAAGGCTTTCTATCAGGAAAAACTCAACGAAGAATTCCCTCAGGATCCTATCGTTCAGTTAGAAAGATCTATCATGGCTGTATTCCGTTCCTGGAATAATGAAAGAGCTATCTATTATAGAAGAGTTAACGATATCCCTGATTCCTGGGGAACTGCTGTTAATGTAATGGAAATGGTATTTGGCAACATGGGTAACGATTGTGGTACAGGTGTTGCATTTACTAGAAACCCAGCAACTGGTGAAAACAAGCTATTCGGTGAATTCTTAATGAATGCACAGGGTGAAGACGTTGTTGCGGGTATCCGTACACCATCTCCAATCGCTGATCTTGAAAAGACAATGCCAGAAGCATATAACGAATTTGCAAGAGTCGCTGATATCCTTGAAAAGCATTATCATGATATGCAGGATATGGAATTTACAATTGAACATGGAAAACTGTTCATGCTTCAGACACGTAATGGTAAAAGAACTGCAAATGCTGCATTAAAGGTAGCAGTTGATATGGTTGATGAAGGTCTTGTAACTGTTGATCAGGCATTGCTCATGGTTGAACCAAAACAGTTAGATGACTTGCTCCACCCAACATTTGATCCAAGTGATCTGAAGGCTAAGGAAGGCGATGTGATCGCTACTGGTTTAGCTGCTGCTCCAGGTGCTGGTGCTGGTACAGTTGTATTTACTGCTGAAGATGCTGAAAAGGCTGCAGAAGCAGGCAAGAAGGTTGTTCTTGTTCGTCTTGAAACTTCTCCAGAAGATATCAAGGGTATGGCTGCTGCACAGGCTATCGTTACTGCTCGTGGTGGTATGACATCTCACGCTGCTGTTGTTGCTAGAGGTATGGGTGCCTGCTGCGTATCTGGATGTGGTAATCTAAAGGTTGATGAAGCTAACAAGTGCTTTACAGTTGATGGCGTTACATATACAGAAAATGATGTGATCTCTGTTGATGGTAATACAGGTAGAGTTTACAAGGGTGAAGTTAAGACAGTTCCAGCAACAATCTCTGGTAACTTTGCTAAGTTCATGAGCTGGGCTGATGAAAAGAGAAGACTGCAGATTAGAACAAATGCTGATACACCTGCAGATGCTGCCAAGGCAGTTGAATTCGGTGCTGAAGGTATTGGTCTAGTTAGAACAGAACATATGTTCTTCAATACAGCTGATCGTATCAAGGCTATCCGTATGCTTTGTGTATCTAGAACTCCTGAACAGCGTGCTAAGGCATTAGCGGCGATGGAACCTTACCAGACAGAAGACTTTATTGGTATCTTTGAAGCTATGGGTGGCAGAAATGTTACTGTTCGTCTATTAGATCCACCTCTACATGAATTCTTGCCACATGGCGACAAGGAAGCACAGGACGTTGCTGAAGCATTAGGTATCTCTATTGCTGATATCGAAGCAGCTGCTGAAGAACTCAAGGAATTCAACCCAATGATGGGTCATAGAGGATGCCGTCTAGATGTTACATATCCTGAACTTGGTGCTATGCAGGCACGTGCTATCATCAATGCTGCATTAAAGGTAAATACAGAACATCCTGACTGGAACTTTGTTCCTGAAATCATGGTTCCACTTGTTGGTGAACCTAAGGAATTAGAATATGTTGCTAACGTTGTCAAGGCTGAAGCTGACAAGATCATTTCTGAAGCTAACAGCACAATGACATATAAAGTTGGTACAATGATTGAAATTCCACGTGCTGCGCTATTAGCTGGTGAAATTGCTGAAACAGCTGAATTCTTCTCATTCGGAACAAATGACTTGACACAGATGACATTTGGCTTCTCAAGAGATGATGCTGGCAAGTTCTTACCTGACTACTACAACAAGCACATCTATGAATCTGATCCATTCGCTCATGTTGATACAAAGGGTGTTGGTCAGTTGATCAAGATGGCTAGTGAAAGTGGCAGAGCTACAAGAAGTGATATCCACTTAGGTGTATGTGGTGAACATGGTGGTGACCCAGCTTCTATTGAATTCTTCAATGCTGTTGGATTGAACTATGTATCTTGTTCCCCATATCGTGTACCTATCGCTCGTTTAGCTGCTGCACAGGCTGAAATCCGCCGTACAGGTTCTAACAAGTAATTAACAAAACGAATAGAAGAGACTTTCGGGTCTCTTCTTTTGTTTTGGTAAAGTATAGAATTAGACAATGAATAGAACATAGATAAAAAACATAATCAGTACAGGAAAATCATATTGTCAGATTTACACTTTAACTGCAAGGTATATGTATATGTCGAAATATAAAGATAAAAAAACATCTATGATTGAACTTACTAGATAGTATGCAAGCAATGATCAGACCTTTGAAGATTTCTATACGCAATCATGTATATACCTGTTCCAAGTGTGGTTATTAATCATGTCTGTTTGCAGGTACTATCTTCCAGGACTGTAAACTGGATTTATATCAGCTGCTACTTTTTTTATTTTTGTTCAATAGTGAATCTGATGGTTAATTTTGTTACTGAATCAATAATTGTTAAGATTGTATTTTTTTGAGATGTCGTTTATAATAATGATGCAGGTAGAGATACGCTGTATACTCATGATATCGAATTAACGTTTAAGCGATATGTAATATCGTCGATCATGAGGTCACCATTTGGTGACTTTTTTTACATTTATAAGATGAGAATTAAGTATGAATATATATGTTTATTCAGATGAGTCTGGTGTTTTTGACAAAGAACATAATGAATATTTTGTTTTTGGAGGATTGATTCTTTTGGGAACAGGAGACAAAGAAATTTGGTCAAGAAAATATTCACATGTAGAAAATGTAATTCGTTCCACTAAAGGTGTAGCAAAAGACTATGAATTAAAGGCAACACATATTACTAATGAAGAAAAAGGTAAACTATTTCGATCACTTAATAATTGTTATAAATTTGGCGTCGTAATTAGAGAAAATAATGTTCTTGATAGAATCTTTCAAAGCAAGAAGGATAAACAAAGATATTTAGATTATGCTTATAAAATTGCTGTGAAAAGAGCATTTCAACATTATATTCAGATTGGAGTTATAAATCCTGATGATGTTGAACGAATCTATTTTTATGTTGATGAACATACAACAGCAACTAATGGAAGATATGAATTAGCAGAAGGTTTAGAACAAGAGTTTAAGCTGGGAACATATAATTATAAATACGATACTTACTATCCTCCAATTTTTCAGCAAATGAAGGACGTGCATTTGGAGTATTGCAATTCAGAGTCAAAACTTCTAGTGAGAGCCGCTGATATTGTGGCTAATAGAATTTATTATCTTGCTCGTAATGAAATGAGAGATGATATAAGAAACTTAAAGAATATTAATGTAATCTATTTGCCATAATGTCTAATATTGTTTTAAATTTTAGCAATTATGCTATGGCAATGAGCTATAGTGTGACTGTTTTAAATGAATGCATTTTATTTTTGAATCATAATAATTCAGTTAAGTTGCATATATTAGAAATCTAATAAAATCATACAGAAATGAAAGGTTAATTTTTATGATGCAATATGAATAAGTTATAATGGCAGTAATAACAGACAAGGTGTTATGGTACAAGTATCATATAAGAAGTTGTTTGAATTACTTATCGATAATGATTTGAAGGAGACAAATTTTGCTGCAAAAGAAGGTATTAGTCTGAATACTTTAGCAAGAATGGGGGAAGGACGATTTATATCTATGGAATTTCCGGTTCGTATTTGTAAGTATTTAAATTGTACATTTGACGATGCGGTAGAGATAGTGAGTGAAGATAATGCTAAACTATACTGTAAATAACTATTCAGTTTATAATATCATTTCTTGGATTTCTAGCTGAAAAATCGCGATAGAAGAAATATAAAGACCTTTTGTAAGGAATACAAGTAAAGTACGTGATTTGATAGATTCTTTTTATCAAAGATATGGATATTTAAATAGTGAATTGAGAATAAATATAACAGAGTGTTTGCATATATTAGAATAGGAGAAAACATATGACTGGTAATACTAAGAAAATGATTTCTATGACTGAAGCAAATCGTAACTTTTCAAAAGCAGTAAAGACTGCAAATGCTGATGGATCTGTTTTTATAATGAAAGATAATAAACTTGAATATATTTTATTGAAAATTAACAATCATGAAAAATACGAAACTGCTGATGATAAAGAACTTGATGCTGTTTCCAGACAATTACTTGAACAGAATAAAGAAGCGTACAAAATGCTTGAAAAATAAAGGAATGATTAAAACTCACTATGATGATTTATTATCTTGGTTAATTGAACATGTTATATGGCGGTAGTTTTGAGACTATCGCTTTTTTAATTTTCTAATCATTTTATACTGTATGTCTATTAGAGACTTTTACGTCTCTTCTTTTCTTTTTGTAAATGTTCTACAATAGAGATAACAATATTTTAGGAGACACTATGGAAAAATATATCATGGCAATTGATGAAGGTACGACTTCTACACGTGCAATTCTTTTTAATCACGCAGGAGAAATCGTATCTGTCGCACAAAAAGAATTTACACAGTATTTTGCGCAGGAGGGATGGGTAGAGCATGATGCAAATGAAATCTGGCTTGCATTACTTGCATGTATGAGTGAATGCATCATGAAGTCTCATATTGATCCATCTCAGGTAGCTGGCATTGGTATTACAAACCAGAGAGAAACTGCAGTCATCTGGAATAAAGATACAGGACTGCCAATCTATAAGGCAATTGTATGGCAAAGCAGGCAGACAGTTGATATCTGTAATGATTTGATAGAAAAAGGATATAATGAAACATTTCATAAGAAAACAGGCTTAAGAATTGATCCATACTTTTCTGCTACAAAATACCGCTGGATCTTAGATCATGTTGATGGCGCAAAACAACTTGCCGCACAAGGTAAACTGTTATGTGGAACAATGGATACATGGATCGTGTATTGTCTTTCTGGCGGAAAAGCACATGTTACGGACTATACAAATGCGAGTCGTACATTGCTGTATAACATTTATGATTTATGCTGGGATGAAGAATTATGTTCTATCATGGATATTCCAATGAACATGCTTCCAGAAGTGAAAGATTCTTCTTGTATCTATGCGCATACTGCACCATATCATTTCTTCAATCATGAAGTTCCAATCTGTGCAATTGCCGGGGATCAGCAATCTGCATTGTTTGGTCAATCATGCTTTATGGAAGGAGAAGCTAAGAATACATATGGAACAGGTGGCTTTCTGTTAATGAATACAGGTACAACACCAAAGGAATCTAATGATGGTTTATTGACAACGATTGCATGGGGACTGGATGGAAAGATTTCTTATGCATTGGAAGGTTCTATCTTTGTTTCAGGCAGTGCAATCCAGTGGCTGCGTGATGAAATGGAATTCTTTGAAAAGAGCAGTGAATCAGAAAGCTATGCGAATCAAGCAAACAAGGAGAGTGGTGTCATGGTAGTGCCAGCATTTGTAGGTTTAGGTGCTCCATACTGGGACGATTCTTGCCGGGGTGCAATTTTTGGTATTACGCGCGGTACAACAAAGTATGACATTACAAAGGCAACACTGGATTCCTTAGCTTATCAGACACGGGATGTTCTGGATGCCATGGCAAAAACATGTCAGGTATCGATTCCTAGATTACGTGTAGATGGTGGTGCATGTGCAAATAATTATCTGATGCAGAAACAGGCAGATATTATGCAATGCAGTATTATTCGACCATCTGTACTGGAATCTACTGCACTTGGTGCTGCTAGACTGGCAGCACTTGCAATCAACTACTGGACAATGGATGATATTCGCAAACAAGACAGTGAAGATACGATCTTTGAACCATCTATTTGTAAAGAGGAAGCAGATGCAATGTATGATCGCTGGCAGAAAGCAGTGAGTGCTGCTAGAATGTTTACGAAATAAAGTTTTATTGGAGCATATACGTATTTGGATATGCTCTTTTTTGAGATACTGTTTTATCATGGTAAAATAAAGTGAAAATGAATGGAAGGAGGTTTTATGTATTATTTGAAATTGTTTGATGAAACACTGTTAAAGTTTGACATGGATAATACAATCACATTGAAAATATCAAATATACAGATTCTTTCTGCAGATAAAAAACGTTTTCCAGAAGCTTTACAGTTCGAAGTGAATGAAGAAACAATCAAAGAATTTTTGGAACAAAGAATTGTTCCTAAAAATAGAACATTTGTGAAAAATATTCTTGAAGCAAATGATCTTGATTTCAGAGATGTAAAAGGCGTGATTGATATTTCGAAAGGATTGTCATTAACAGATTGTTTTTGGATTGTTACAGATGATTCTTTGAAATTTGAGGATTATAACTTGTTTGACAATAATTTTTCTTCCGTTCTTTCTCTGGTTGCTTTTACTGGATATACATCAAAAATCAAAGGCATAGCGACTTCACCAGAATTCACAACCGATGGTGCTTTGCCAAAAGCATGGAGAAGAATCGATAATGAAGTATATTTGTATAAAGGCAGTACAGAATATTTAAAAGCAAGTAATGGCGGAAATGAACCATATAGTGAATATTATGTTTTTCAAATTGAGGAATTATTAGGAATCAAAGCAATTCAATATGATCTAGAAAAGTGGAAAGGAATGCTTGCTTCAACTTGCCGTTTATTTACTTCTAAAGAGTATTCATATGTTCCAATTTATCAGGCTTCTAGATGTAAAGATATTGTGAGTGTTCATGACTGGTGTTGTGAACATGGGTATGAGAAAGATTTTGCGGATATGATCCTATTGGATAGTTTAACATTTAATTGGGATAGACATTTAGGAAATTTTGGTGTGATGAAGGATAATTCGACAGGTGAATATATTTGTTTTGCTCCGCTTTTTGATAATGGGGCTGGGCTCTTATCAGATGCTCCTGTAGATATTTTCTTTGACGATAAGGAATTTAACGAATATTGGAGAACAAATAAAGAACTTCAGAAATCCAATTATGGTGGAGACTATCGTGAACTTGTTAAAGCGTATTGTGGAACACAACAAATTGCAAAGTTAAGAAAACTGTTGCATTTCACATTTAAAAAACATAAAAAGTATAATCTAAGTGATAAAAGATTAAAGATGCTTGCAAATATGATTCAAGAGCGGGCTATGGAATTGATACAAATTCTAGAAGCAGAGAAAAATTGATTCACTAAATACACTTGCGAAACACATAAAAAGGATGTATATTAAAGGCGTAAACAAGGAGTGCGAAAGCACTCCTTATGTTGTGCTTGGGAGGCGTATGGATAGAATTGAACATTTAAAGGAATTGTTTCAGCCAGTATTTGAAAGAAACAGTGTCATTCTTTATGATCTTGTTTTTCGAACGAATGGAAGCGAAAGAACATTAGAAGTATCTATCATGAAAGAAGATGGAAGTATGGATCTGGATACCTGTGCTTTAGTTTCTGAACAGATTTCAGAAATCTTAGATCAGGAAGATCCAATCAAAGAAGAGTACACATTAGAAGTTTGTTCACCAGGAGCAGAAAGAGAAATTAAGAATCTTGATGAAATCAAACAAGGTATGTATGTGTATGTTCGTTTGAAACATCCATTTAAAAAGATGCTTGAATTCACTGGTGAGATCTTAGATGTAAATGAAAATATTGTTCATCTATCATACCGTGATAAAGCTGCTGTTAGAAAAGCAGAATTTACGAAGGAAGACATTGACTTCATTCGTTTGGCTGTAAAATTTTAAGGAGAGAAACATGGAATACAAAAAAATGCTAAGAGCTTTGAGTGATGTTGAAGAACAAAGAAATATCTCTGAAGCTGTAATCCTGGAAGCTTTGAATGAAGCTGTTGCAAAAGCATATAAAAAAGATGCTGAACTTCAGGATATTGATGTTGTTGCTGAACTCAATGAAAAGAAAAAGAAGTTTGATCTTTATCAGAACTACTTAGTACTTGAAAGTGATGATGATGTTCAGGATGATGAATTGGAAATTGGTTTAGAAGAAGCTAGAGCTATTGATCCAACTGCTGAAGTTGGCGGAAAGATCAGAAGACCTATTGAAGAAGTTGAATTGTCTAGAGCTGCAGTTTCTATTGCGAAGAATGTCATTCGTCAGAAGATCAGAGAAGCTGAAAAGAGTGCTGTCTATGATGAATACAAAGATAAGGTCGATGAAATGTTTATCGGTGTTGTTGAATCTGTGAAAGATAAGTTTGCATTGATCAATCTTGGCAAGTCTGTTGCCTTGATGCCTCATTCTGCACAGATTCCTGGTGAAGTATTAAGAGAAGGCGACAAGACAAGAGTTGTTATTACAGCTGTCAATAAAGATACAAAGGGTTCTCAGGTTCTTGTATCTAGAGCGGATGCAATGCTTGTAAAGAGACTGTTTGAAAAGGAAGTTCCTGAAATCTATAACGGTATCGTTGAAATCAAGGCAATTGCTAGAGATGCTGGTGATAGAACGAAGATGGCTGTGCTGTCTCATAATCCAGACATTGATCCAATTGGTGCATGTATTGGTCCTAGAGGCAACCGTGTACAGAACATCATTGATGAATTGAATGGTGAAAAGATTGATATCTTTGAATATTCTAATGATGTCAGTGTTCTTGTTAAGAATGCTTTAGCACCTGCAGTTGTGACTGCAGTATTGCCTGGCAGAGATGATAACAGCCTGCTTGTTATCGTTGATGCTGCGCAGCTTTCTCTTGCTATTGGAAAGCGTGGCAAGAATGCTAGACTTGCGGTGAAGCTGACAAACCACAAGATCGATATCAAGACACGTGAAGAAATTGAAGAAGCAGGTATGGATTATGAAGCTTTACTTGCACAGGCTGAAGTATTGAAGCAGAAGGCTGCTGAAAAGACAGAAAAAGAAAATGAAATGAAGCGTGCTGAAGCCATCAAGGAACAGGAAGAAAAGAAGGCTGCAGCTGCTGAAAAGATTGCCGCACTTAAAGAAAATGCTGGCAGTGAAGATGATGACTTCATCCCTGAAGAAATGATGGAAACATTAAGTGAAAATGTGCTTGATGAAATGGATGAAGAAGATACTAAGGAAGAAGAAACAGCAGCAAATGAAGAAGCACCTGCTGAAGTAGAAGAACCTGTCGTAGAAGAAGACAACGAAGTTGAAGAAGAAGTAGAAAGCGAAGAACCACTCGTGGAAGAAAAGAAGAGTAACAAACACGCTGACCTCGAAGAAATGGCAGCAAACAATACATACGTATCCAAGTTTGAAAAGCTAGCAGATACAAGCAAGAAGGCTGAAGCTAAGGGCAAGAAGAAGTTCAAAAAGAAGAGTGATGAAGATAACTACAAACTCTCTAACAAGGAACTGCAGCAACAGCTCAAGGATAAGCTTGCAGCACGTGCAACTGCTTCTCAAATCTATTCTGAAGAAGAACTTGCTGAAATCGAAGCACAGCAGGAAGCAGAAGAAGAAAAAGAATACGACATCGATTACGATGAATACGAAGATTACTACGGCGAGGATGAATAATCATGCCTAGAAAGATTCCGATGAGACGCTGTGTCGCAACGAGTGAACAGTGTGCTAAAAAAGATCTTCTTCGCATCGTTCGTACACCAGAAGGAAATCTTGCAGTAGATCCTACAGGAAAGGCCAATGGCCATGGCGCATATCTTAAGAAAAGCCTGGATGCTGTAGAAGCTGCACAGAAAAACGGTGCTTTAAAAAGAGCACTGAAGATGGATATTCCTGATTCATTCTATGAAGAAATCAAAAAAGCAATCTAAATGAATGCAAATACGAAAAGAGGCGATGTAAGAATATGATTGTTTCGCATCATGAACAATGATGCATTAAGAAAGGGAGGTTATCTATGCCAAAGAATACAAAGAGTAATGGTTCTAAAAACAAAAAGAACAATAACAAAACTCGCAATAACAATAATAAAAACTTCGACAGCAAGCCTAAGAAGGTTGTTGAAGAAGTTCACGCAATTACATATACAGATGGAATCACAGTTGGTGAATTAGCTGAAAAGATTGCTCATCCTTCTACGGATATTATCAAAACATTATTCATGGAAGGTAAAGCAGTTACAATCAATACACCACTGGATGATGAAACTGTTGAACTTGTATGTATCTCTTATGATATTGAACCAACAAAGGTAAAAGAAAGAGAAGAAGATACATTGGAAGTGGAAGAAGTTACTGATCCAGATCTTCTTGAAGAACGTCCACCTGTTGTTACAATCATGGGACATGTTGACCATGGTAAAACAACACTTCTGGATACGATCCGTAAGTCTAAGGTAGCAGCTGGTGAAGCTGGTGGTATTACACAGGCAATTGGTGCTTACCAGGTATCTATTAATGGTAGAAAGATTACATTCCTCGATACACCTGGTCACGAAGCATTTACAGCGATGAGAGCGCGTGGGGCATCCATTACAGATATCGCTGTTATTGTTGTTGCTGCAGATGATGGTGTTATGCCACAGACACGTGAAGCAGTTGACCATGCAAAGGCTGCTGGTGTTCCTATCATTGTTGCGGTCAACAAGATGGATAAGCCAGATGCGAATCCAGATCACGTCATGGGTGAAATGAGTGATCTTGGAGTAATGCCTGAAGAATGGGGTGGAGATACAGTCTTTGTTCCTACAAGTGCGAAAAAGGGTGATGGTATTGATGACCTTTTGGAAACAATTCTTACAGTTGCAGATATCAAGGAATTGAAAGCTGCACCAAATACAGTCGCTACAGGCTCTGTCATTGAAGCTAAGCTTGATAAGGGCAGAGGACCTGTTGCAACATTGCTTGTACAGAATGGTACACTTCACCAGGGTGATCCAGTTGTTGTTGGTACATCCTTTGGTAAGGTGAGAAGAATGACAGATGAAAATGGTCGTACATTGAAGTCTGCTGGTCCTTCTACACCTGTTGAAATCATTGGTTTAAATGATGTACCTGAAGCTGGTGACTTGTTTAGAAACTTTGACGATGAAAAGGAAGCAAGAGCTTTAGCAGATCGTCGTAAGAGAAGAAAGCAGGAAGCTGAAAGAAGAAAGACAAGTGCTATGTCACTTGAAGACTTGTCTGCACAGATTGAAGCAGGCAACATCAAGGAAGTACCTATTATCATCAAGGCTGACGTACAGGGTTCTGCAGAAGCTGTGAAGTCCAGTATGGAAAAACTTGAAGTTGGTGATGTTAAGATCAATGTCATTCACGCAACTGCTGGTGCAATTACAGAAAGTGATATCATGCTTGCGGATGCTTCTAAGGCTATGATCATTGGCTTTAATGTTAGACCGGATGCAAATATTCGTAAGAAGGCTGAAGAAGCTGGTGTTGAAATTCGTTTACATAACATCATCTATAAGGCTACTGAAGAAATGGAACTTGCCATGAAGGGTATGCTTGAACCAGTATATGAAGACGTTACAATTGGTGAAGCTGAAGTCAGAGAAACATACAAGGTTTCTAGAGTTGGTACAATTGCTGGATGTATGGTTACAGATGGCAAGGCAAAAGCGAACTGTGGTGTGCGTTTGATTCGTGAAGGTATTATTGTGTATGATGGCAAACTTGGCTCTTTACAGAGATTCAAGGATCAGGCGAAGGAAGTACTTTCTGGTTATGAATGTGGCTTAACAATTGCAAACTACAATGATATCAAGGTTGGAGATACTTTGGAATTCTATGAGGCACAGGAAGTTCCTGTTGATTAATTATGGCAAAGAACTTTAAGCAGAAAAGATTAGAAGGTATCATCCGTAAGAATATTTCTGAAATTGTGCAGTTTGGTGTAAAGGATCCTAATGTTGGATTTGTGACGATTACTGATGTTCAGGTTTCTAATGATCATTCTTATGCAAAAGTGTTCTGTGAATTCTTAGGACAGGATGCGAGAGCACAGGCTGGTCTAAAGGCTTTGAATAGAGCAAAGGGATATATTCGTACAGAATTATCTCAGAGATTGAGTATCAGAAGATGTCCGGAATTAATCTTCGTGATCGATGAAACGGAAAGAAAAGCGCGTCATATTGATGATATCATTGCATCATTACACAAAGATGATGAAGAATAAGTGAAGTAAAGACTCTGGGGTTAGACGTGCGCTCGTAAGAAAGTAATTTACCAAAAATTACACTTACGGCATCTGTCAGGCGAGATTGGCTAACGAAAAATGAGCGATACTTGGTTTTTTGCCCAAGTATCGCTTATTTTTTGAACTTGCGTAGAAATAATAGATTTATTCAGACTTTTTTGATATAATTACATTCTATATATTCCTTTCCGATATTTTTTCAAAAAATCTCAAAAACTTTTGACGAATTGTAACAATTTTACCTTTCTCATACCACATATAGTAGAGAGTTAATTATAAACGATTGGAGGTGACGCTATGACACGACCGGAAGAACCAAAGGTTTTCTTGTGGTGCTGCCCGGTGAAATCATCAAGATACCGCAGGATAGCGACAAATCTTGGCTAACCTTGTTTTACAGTCTGCCAAAGGAGCTTGCTGAGAAGTGGAAACTGGCTTTTGAACTGCCACGCTGCCCTTACGAGGTTTTATGGACGGACAAGTATGACAGTATCGTTTGTGACGATATATTTAAGCTACTTGTGTGGGATTGCTATTTGTGGAGTGCATGGAGTTTTTCCAAGTGAAAGACAGCAAGGCAAGGGGGCGACTATCGTGACATTCCCGGCGATAGAAGCAGTATGAGGGCTAATTCCACTTGTGGCGGCTCTCATGCAGCATTATTCCTATATCCGTATGAAATTTGAGTAGCATGGGCTTAGCTTTCAAAACCTTTACAACATCCCGCAGGGTGTTGAAGTATCGTGGCTGACCTATCAACAGTTCGACAATCTGATCGGCAATGTCACCAATTTGGTGATAGTGAGAAAACTTGCAACCGATGATTGACGCTATATGGGAGAACAGGACGCTTGAGGACTACGAAACAACGAGCACCACCTCAAGACCGACTTCATGCGGAAATGGCATCACAACTGTTCCGGCAAGCCTATCTCTTTGGATGAAATGATGGAGAGGGAGGACGAAGATATTTTTGAGGTAGCCGATCTACGGATCGAGTTTGAGCAAACGGCTATCTCCGAAATGTAGATTGCAGCCTTTTCCGAGCAGAACATCACCGACAAAGACCGAGAGATATTGAAGCTGCGAATGGACGGATACACCGAGCAGGAAATTGCAGACAAGGTTGGCTACAAGAACGCAAATGTGGTACACAAGCGGATTGCAAAAATCGCAAGTGTCTATGAGAATTTTGTGACCGCTGAATAAAGAAAATATCTGGATACCTAAAGAAAAAGGAGGGACAACCTATGATGGACTTGACTACTGAGTCTTTTAATATTCGTTGTTGTGAATGTGGTAAACGAATTACTATTTTTAAAAGTGATTTAGATATAGAGATATCCTATTACGATCACGGGGACAACTGTATGGGCATCGAAATATTTTATGAAATTCAACACGAGATTAGTTGCCCCAAATGCGGAAACAATATTGAAATTACTTTTACCGGCAATGAATATCCAGGGGGGTGCTTACAACGATGATGACGCAACCATATCTGGCGCTGAGTTTATCGAAAGGCCCTCCATGGGCATGTGTTATCAAGACGAATTTGATACTGATAAATATGCTGTTGAAGCAACAGGAATCCGCGGACTGATTGCTCAAATTTCAGCTAATAGGGATTTGATTTATGATGTCACGCCCCGTGAATTTGAGGAGATTGTCGAACAAGTTCTTCGTGATGAAGGCTTTGATACTCATCTTACTCAGGCGACCAGAGATGGTGGAAGAGATATTATTGCTACTAAAACGGGTATCAATGGAAAACCCGTGGTATTCTATGTTGAATGCAAGCGCTATTCTCGAAAAAATAAAGTAAGCGTAGATCTTGTCCGTGCATTGTATGGTGTTCAAACATCTGATAAAGTTAACAAAACCTGTTTGGTTACATCCTCTTACTTCACACGGGATGCTGTTGACTTTGCAAATGAGCAAAATGTAATGATTGATTTAGTTGATGGTGATGCACTACATAATATGATTGTGAAAAGTGCAGAACAGTACAATCAAGACAATTTCTATTATTAGAAATAAAAAGTATATATTATTCCCGAGCAGGCACGAGAAATCGTGGCTGCTTTTTTATCACCAAAAAAGAGAGTGTTTTTATGTCAAAAGAACCATTTGAACATCTACCCGATGTGTTGAACGCAAAGCATCTTGCGGAAGCACTTCAGCTATCCAAAGCCGGAGCCTATAATCTGCTGAACATAGACGATTTTCCCACGCTGGAAATCGGTGGGAGAAAGATGGTAATGAAACAGGATTTACTGCTTTGGTTGAAAAAGCACACCAACGGTCAAGAGTTGGAAAAAAAGAAAACAGCTAATAGTAACTGCCCGGACGCACTAATTCTCGTCCGAGTAGTTGCCTTTTAAAAATCGCTGTTTTCCCAATTCAAGAGCTGAGGAATATTACGAAAATCATTTTTGATGAAACCAAAAGCAGGATTACCGTCTACACCCACGACACCGACTTAAAGAAGTGGTTGACAGCTTTTGTGGAGCAGTACCTCGACCACTGCACTATGACGGACGAGGACACCGAAACAGGCTACATGGCATTTGAGATTGACAAGGGGAGATTGTCATTCCGTCTGATCGCACCATACAATGATAAACGCCGACAAGATGCGAGCATCGTGCAAAACTTCATGGGAATAAATCTCTTCCATCTTGAATGAAACATTAAAAAAATCGCATTTTCGTGATATACTTTATATTCAGAGATATGTTTGGAGGTGTAACATGGCGGTTTGCTATGATTGATTGTTTCATCTGATAATTGATCGACATATAACTAATGCACAACTAATTACTAAGGCAGGTTTAGCACAAACATATTGACAAGATAAAAAAAAGAATGAATATTTGTCATTAGAAAGCATTGAAAAATTGTTCTGTGCCATGGAATGTAGTGTTGACGACATTTTGGAATTTCAGGAGAATGGGAATGATAACCGTTACCGACTATATAAATAATCCGACATTGGCATAACCATGTTTTGTCCAGGGGATTCTTTGAAAGTACTCTCTCAATTGCCAGATGGTTGTATTGATTGATTGGTAACGAGTCCGCCTATTATATGAAACGTCAGTATTTGGTGATGGTATAGGCTTAGACTTGGAGACCTGGTTCATATTTATTCATACAATTTTGAAGAGAAGGAACAACGACTTCAACTGGCCTTTATACACAAATCAGTACCAACTCTGAAGGTATTGCAAATTGTCTTGGACTGAAGGAAGAAAGCAAGGTTGAACTACGAGATTTGATTCGCATTCTTGAACCAAATCTGATTGAAGCTAATAGATTGAAAATTGGAATTTCTGGATAAGTAGTCAATGGAATCTGCTTTAGCTGTTACCAAAGGTGATTGAAATAATTGTATAACATGATTGCGAGGTGAATAATTATGGGAACTATTTTTATTGCCGGCTCCTATGGCGTTGGCAAAAGCACTTTGTGTAGTGCTCTATCAAAGGTATTTACAATTCCGGCTTACTCTGCTGGTGATCTAATTAGTAATGTCAATGGCGAGCAGTACGGAGCAACCAAAGCGGTTAAGGACAAGGAAGCTAATCAAGACATCCTTGCTATGGAAATCAATAAGAAATTAGAGCAATATCATACAATACTGCTCGCTGGCCATTTCTGCATTTTCAACAAGCTAAACTGTGTAGAGGAATTACCTCATAGCGTTTTTGAAAAAATATCGTTAGAACGGATACTTTTGTTAGAAGCTGACCCAGAAAAGATTTTAGCAAATTTAAGTATCAGAGATAAAAAGAAATATGAGTATCGACAAATCGAAAGGCTAATTCGTGAAGAGCGACGAGTTGCTGAAGAAATATCTCAGAAGTGTAATTGCGATTTGCATATTCACCAGATGACTTTTGACAATTCAGACTTGAAAAAGTGTTGCAATTTATTAAGTGCGGAGGTACAAACTGTATGAGGATTCTTTTAGATACAAATATTGTGATACATCGCGAGAATAAAAGAGTTTCCAACTACAGCATTGGACACCTTTTCCGGTGGATTGATCGATTAAAACACGAAAAAGTGATCCATCCTTATACTATATCGGAAATACAAAAGTATCGTGATCCCGAAACACAGGAGGCCATTTCGGTTAAGCTGGAATCTTATGAAGTTCTCAAAACGGTACATCAGCCAGATGAGGCATTTTTGGCTCAGATTGACCAGCCAGAAAAGAATGAAAATGACCATATCGATAATTGCCTTTTGTATGAAGTGGCCCTCAATCATGTGGATATTTTCATTACAGAAGACCGCAGGTTGCGTAATAAAGCCGTCCCCCTTGGGCTTTCAGACCGTGTGTTTTCAATCAACAGCTTTATCAGTAAAGTAACCGCTGAAAATCCAGACCTTATTGAGTATAAAGCTCTTGCTGTTGAAAAAGTGTATTTTGGAAATGTTGATGTCAATGACAGTTTCTTTGATAGCTTTCGGAGCGCCTACGATGGGTTTGACCGTTGGTTTGCTCGTAAATGTGATGAAGAAGCATATATCTGTCGCTCAGATGATAATAGAATACTTGGATTCCTGTACTTAAAAACTGAGGGCACTTCTGAAAATTATTCTGACATCGAACCTCACTTTCTGCCCAAGCGCAGATTGAAAGTAGGAACTTTCAAGGTTGAATCGACAGGTTTTCGTTGTAAGCGTCAAATAAATACCGTCTAGATAAGGAAAAACAGGATATGTACTATAA
>SAMEA3387494__coassemble_1869_pt1 | contig 45596 bp, 43 predicted proteins | sample SAMEA3387494__metabat2_low_PE_002 | metagenome-assembled genome bin SAMEA3387494 (sample SAMEA3387494) | Felis catus | biome: Faeces | place: United Kingdom | collected 2012
ACCGTCGACCCACTGATTAAGAGTCAGTTGCTCTACCAACTGAGCTAAGGAACCAATTGCTTATCTATTATAAGCATTTTATTTTGAAAATGCAATAAAAAACTCATTCAATTTTGAATGAGTTTTTCTTTATGGTGGTTCCTGACGGGCTCGAACCGTCGACCCACTGATTAAGAGTCAGTTGCTCTACCAACTGAGCTAAGGAACCATGTTTCTTAACAGTGCTTAAATATAATACCAAGACACTGTGGCTGTGTCAATAAAAAAATAAAATAATTTCAAAAAAGAACTCACAATTATTTTGTGAGTTCTTGAAGTGCGTTTTCATATTCTTCTTCATCAATGCTTCCTGTAGCAATCATTTCTTTTACCCAAAGTTTTAAGGCTTCAACTGTGGAAGATATTTCATTGAGTTTTATCTGAATACGGGCAAAGTCCTTGAGTTCGTTTTCTGTGATTTGTCCATCGGATGTAATTTCAATCAATGCATTTTTTTCTGTTTCAACTGTATTTAAAGAAGCAATCATTTTTAAAATGATATTCGATAAATGCTGTGGCTTGATTTCACTTAAAGTGCTTTTCCCAATTGGACACTCGTGTGTGCAGTAATAGTTACATAGATCGGGTCTTTTGTATGCATTTGACATTTCCAATACATCATTTGGAGTCATTGAAATCTTATCTGTTTCTAAACGTGCTAAACGATCTTCAGAAATCGTCTGCATTGCTTCACTTGCTTTTGCCTGTGTAAGATTGCTTTGTTTTCTAGCTTCAACATAAATATTCTTTTCATTGTTCATGGTATTATTCTACCAATGTTTCCGCAATGTGTGCGGAAACTTAAGAATATTTCGCAATCATTTCCATAGTGTTCATTCTCATTCATCATATAATAGTTGTATCTAATAAAAAGGATGAGGGGAGTGATATGTATGTTAACAGTTCTTTCTTGTTTATTGGCAATCTGCTTATTATCCATTGGTTTGAAAATCATAGGCTTTATGTTTTCTGCATCATTTGCGATTACGGGTTTTGTATTAAAAATCGTAGTTGGTATTCTTTGTTCTGTGATTTCAATGGTTATATTGTTTAGCGTGATTGGAATGCTTGCAATATTTGTTTTCATACCTGTTGCACTCATTGTATTTATTACTAGAAAAGGAACAACAATATGACAGACGCACAATATCAAAATGAAATATTAGAAGCAATTGAAGCAGCAAATGTTGCTTTAAAAGCATTGCATAATGCTGAATCGGATTTAAAAAGTGCAGGTGGATGGGGAATCTTCGATATCCTTGGTGGAGGTATGATTACTTCAATGATCAAACACTCAAATATGAATTCTGCGCAAAAGCATATGAATGAAGCAAGATATGCTTTACAGAGATTTTCTAAAGAATTGAGAGATGTAGATGAAGATCTGGACTTTCAGTTTGATAGTATGGACTTTATGGGTTTTGCAGATGTGTTTTTTGACAATGGAATCATTGATTTTATGGTCCAAAGTCAAATTGAAGATGCAAAAAAACAGGTACGACGTGCTATTCGCCGCGTAGAAGAAATCAAAGATCAATTAAGCAGGATGTAAGATAAGATCATAATCGATCTTATCTTTTCATTTGTGAAAAAATGAAACAAATGAATAAAAAAGTAGTAGGAATACATATCATCATGTAAAATAGATATGAAAAACATAAGGGAGGATTTTTAACGTAATGAAAACATTTAATTATGTTGTAACAAATGTTCTGGGTATTCATGCACGTCCAGCAGCAATGCTGGCACAGGCATGTACTAATTTTAAGTCTGCAGTTGTGATTGAGGGAAATGGCGAAGAAGCAAAAGGTAACGATGTTCTTTCCATTTTGAGCCTGCATGCCGCTAAAGGTACTGCACTCAAGTTTACAATCACTGGTGAAGATGAAGAAGAAGCAATGGCAAAGATCCAGGAAGTTCTAAAGGAAGTTGAACCAAAAGATAAGCCAGCTTCTATTCTGAAGGTTGCTTTCTATGGAACAAAAGACTATGACCGTATCTTCTTCTCAGAATTATCAAAAGATAAAGGTGAAGGAACATATAACGTCGATATTACATATTTCAATTCTCGTTTGACAAGTGAAACTGCTCATCTTTCCGTTGGGTTTGATGCAGTATGTATTTTTGTTAATGATGAAGCACCTCGTCCAGTTGTAGAAGAATTACATAAGAATGGTGTTAAGCTCATTTTATTAAGATGTGCTGGTTTCAATAATGTTGATCTTGATGCTGCAAAGGAATGTGGAATTACAGTATTACGTGTTCCAGCATATTCTCCATATGCAGTTGCTGAACACGCAATGACACTTATTCAGGCCGCAAATAGAAGAATCAATAAAGCAGTCAATAAAGTTAGAGATAACAACTTCTCATTGAATGGTTTACTTGGATTAGATCTTCATAATAAAGTTGCTGGTATCATGGGTACGGGCAGAATTGGTCAGATCATGGCTAGAATCTGCAAGGGTTATGGTATGACAGTACTTGGCTGGGATGCTTATCCTAACAAGAAGCTTGAAGAAGAAGGCTTATTGACATATGTCACAAAGGAAGAATTACTAAAGAGATCTGATTTGATTTCTTTACATGCTCCACTGATCATGGGTGAAGGTGGAACATATCATATGATCAATGATGAAGCTATCAATATGATGAAAGATGGTGTAATGCTGGTCAATACATCTCGTGGACCATTAATTGATACAGATGCATTGATCAAGGGCTTAAGAGCGAATAAGTTTCATGCGGTTGGCTTAGATGTATATGAAGGTGAAGATGGTAACGTATATACAGATCATTCTGATGATATGATGCAGAATAGTATTGTTGCTCGTTTAACAACATTCCCTAACTTGATTTTAACAAGTCATCAGGCATTCTTCACACGTGAAGCATTGCAGGCAATTGCTGCAGTGACAATGGAAAATGCTCGTAACTTTAATGAAGGTCTTGAATACGGAGCTTCTGAAGTAAAATAAGGAAAGAACCAGTTTTGGTTCTTTTCTTTTTGGAACGAATAAAAAAAGATAGTCAAGACTGTTTTGATAGATTGTATTTGTTATACTACTTATACCGAAGGTACAAATATTTTTCCTACACTTTGATATAAGGGAATTCTGACTGGCGATATCTGTTGTGAATGCTTGCTGCGCGTAAGAATCCTGATGATTGACCAAGGATACCCACCTCTACAGAAGAGGGAACATATCAGCCTTCGGTTTTTTTATATGCTTTCATACAATGAATTGGTGTAAAATGTATTTAATTACATTAAATATGCGTAAAAGGATACATACATGAAACAAGAAGAGTTAACAAAGCTTCTAAGTAAACAAATTGAAGAATATTTGAAAGAAGACAGTGAGCATAGAGCATTCTTTGGTGGAATTTGTGATGGAACAAAGACACAATTGATTTACGGATCACGTTCACTGGATCAGGTGTTAGGTGCAATGGCTGGACTCATTGAACAGATGTCTAGTGCATGTGGTGTTCCAAAAGAAGAAATTCTACAAACACTACAATTGTTATTGACAGATAGACAGTATCATTAGAACAGGTGAAAGAGCCTGTTCTTTTATTATGTGATAGAATGAAAGCAGAGGTTTTTTGTAATGATCGTATATGATGGAATCAAGAGTGAATTTTTGAATAGTGTAATGAATGGAACAATTGCGGAAGAAGTTCGACAGCGTATTTTTGAAAAGATGGGTAGAACAACACCAAAATCTGAATTTGATTCATGGAAGAATTCATTGAGTCGTATGTATATGGTTTTAGCGGATACATCGATTCCAGATCATGCTGGAATTGCAATTGAATATAATGTTCCCCAGACTTCAAAGCGTGTTGATTTTATTGTTTCTGGATATGATGCAGATAATCAATCAAATGCGGTAATTATTGAATTGAAACAATGGGATGAATTGAAAAAAGTGGATGGAAAAGATGCGCTTGTAGAAACATATACAGGTGGCGGATTAAGAGAAGTCGTACATCCATGCTACCAGGTATGGTCATATGCTACGTTAATACGTGACTACAATAAAACAGTACAGGATCAGAATATTGTTTTGTCTCCTTGTGCATATCTTCATAATTATGCTTTAAAAGAAAATGATCCTATATTGGATGAACAATATAAGGAGTATATAGAAGAAGCACCTGTGTTTTGTGAAAGGGATGCATTGAAGCTGAGAGAATTTATTCATCGCTTTATCCAAAAAGGTGATGATAAAAAGATTCTGTATGAGATTGATCATGGAAAAATCCGTCCAAGCAAGAGTCTGCAGAATGCTATCTCTAACATGCTGAAAGGAAATCGTGAATTTATCATGATTGATGATCAGAAAGTCGTTTATGAAAATATTCTGCAATTGGCATGTAAAAGTAAAGCAGATATGAAAAAAAGAACAATTATTGTTGAAGGCGGACCGGGAACGGGGAAGTCTGTTGTCGCAATCAATCTGCTTGCTGAACTGACAAAAAGAGGACAGTTTGCACAATATGCATCAAAAAACAGTGCACCTAGACAAGTGTATTCTCAAAAATTAAAAGGTAACTTTAAAAAGAGCAGAGTTGATATCATGTTCCGTTCTACAGGTTCCTATACAGAAATTGAGAATAACTATGTGGATACGATTTTAGTGGATGAAGCGCATCGTATGAATGAAAAGTCTGGTATGTTTCAAAATATGGGCGAAAATCAGATTAAAGAAGTCATTCATTCTAGTAAATGTTCTGTTTTCTTCATTGATGAAAGTCAGCGTGTCACGATGAGTGATATTGGAAGTGTTGATGAAATCAAGAAATGGGCGAAGGCTGAAAGCAGTGAGGTTACACAGTTAAAGCTGTTATCACAATTTCGTTGTAATGGTTCAGATGGCTATCTTGCATGGGTAGATAATACATTAGAAATCCAGCCAACAGCCAATTATAACCTGGAAGATATTGACTATGATATTCGTGTTTTAGATTCTCCTTTAGAAGTTAGAGAATTGATTATTGAAAAGAATAAAATCAATCATCGATCTAGAATGCTTGCGGGATATTGCTGGGATTGGATTAGAGATGGAAAGAATAATTCGAAAGTGCACGATATTAAAATCGGCGACTTTGAAATGTCCTGGAATCTTGGAAACTCTATCTTTGCTTTAGACGAGACGTCGATTGATGAGATTGGCTGCATTCATACATCACAAGGATTGGAATTTGACTATGTTGGATTGATTATTGGAGATGATATGCGCTATGAGAATCATCATATTGTTACGGATTTTTCAAAACGTGCAAAAACAGACCAGTCAATGAAAGGTATCAAAAAACTAGATAAACAAGATCATTGCAAAGCTGAAGAAAAAGCGGATGAAATCATTAAGAATACATATCGTACATTAATGACAAGAGGCATGAAAGGCTGTTATATCTATTGTACAGATCAAAATCTGCGAAATTACTTAAAACAGAAAATCCAGAGACAGTAAGCAAATTGCTACTGTCTTTATTTTGGGTGTGCTAGAATTCTGTTTGAAAGATAGAGGTGTTTATATGTTGAATTTTACTCATGATATTCCAACAAAGATTTATTTTGGAAAGGGATCAATTTCTCACTTAGATGAAGCTTTAAAGCCATTTGGCAAGAATGTCTTGCTTGCGTATGGTGGTGGATCCATTAAAAGAAGTGGATTGTATGACACTGTTATGGAAATCTTAAACAATGGCGGGTATAACGTCGTTGAATGCAGTGGCATTGAACCAAACCCTAGAATAACTTCTGTAGAAAAAGGTGCTTCTTTATGTAAAGAACATCATATTGATGTTGTATTAGCAGTTGGTGGCGGCAGTACAATCGATTGTGCGAAAGCAATCTGTTGTGGTGCTTACTATGAAGGGGATTTATGGCAAATGGCAAAAACATATGAATGCCATAGAAAAGCTTTGCCTTTGGTAGATGTATTGACATTAAGTGCTACGGGAAGTGAATATGATGATGGTGCAGTTATTTCTAATCTGGAAACAAAAGAAAAATTAGGAAATACATATACATTCCCTAGTGTATCGATCTGTGATCCAACATATACATATTCAGTTTCTCAATATCAGACAGCTGCAGGTTCTGCAGATATTATGTCTCATATTTTTTAAGGTTATTTTTCTGAAACAATGGATAGTGATCTGGCAGATGGAATTGCAGAAACAGTATTGAAGTCTGTTATGAAGAATTTACCAATTGCATTGAAAGAACCAGATAATTATTCTGCACGTGCAAATTTGATGGCAGATTCTTCCATTGCATGTTCTGGTATTCCTGAATATGGCAAAGCATCTACTGGTTGGCCTTGTCATGCAATGGAACATGAATTGAGTGCATATTATGACATCACACATGGTGTTGGTCTTGCAATTCTAACACCTAGATGGATGCGTTATATTGTTGAGAAGGATCCTGCATGTAAAGAAAGATTTGTGAAGTTTGCGAAAAATGTTATGGGACTTGATGGTGAAGATGAAGATGCATTGATTCAGCATTCTATTGATGCTCTAGAACAGTTCTTTAAAGATTGTGGTATTCCTTCTACATTAACTGAATTGAATATTACTGATGAGTATTTTGAGGAAATGGCAAAGCATGCAAATCGTAATGATCGTTTAGCAAATGCATATGTTCCTCTTACTGTAGAAGACATTGTGAATATTTATAAAAATTGTTTGTAAAAAGGTGGTGAAGCATCACCTTTTTTCTTGACTTTCAATCTGAGGCAGTTATTATTTGTTTTAGAGGTTTTGAAGGAGGTGGTTTTATGAGTCAATGTAGTCCGATATATGCGAATACAACAGACGATGTTCCGTTACATCATAATCATAACCATCTTTGGAGGAACTGTATATGGAAAAAAATTACGAGAAAGACCTCGAAGTTTTCAGAGGCTTTTTAAGAGAGAAAAAATTCGTTGCTTTACGTGCAATGGCACAGGATATGAACGAAAGCGACCTTGCTGTGATTCTACAGCTAATGGAAGATGAAGATATGTTGAAGATCTTCCGTTTATTCCCAAAGGAATTAGCTGCAGATGTTTTTTCACAATTAGAAGATGATTCTCAACAATATATCATTACACAATTAAGTGATCATGAAGCTGGTGTTATCATCGATAATATGTACGCAGATGATGCGACTGACTTACTGGAAGAAATGCCTGCGAATGTCGTTAAAAGAATTCTAGCATATGCTTCTAGTGAAACTAGAAAAGATGTTAATCATCTTCTGCAGTATCCAGAAGATTCTGCTGGTTCAATTATGACAGTGGAATTTGTAGATTTAAAAGCATCTATGACAGTGCGTGATGCCATTAACCGTGTTCGTCAATTAGGGAAAGATTCTGAAACAGTTAATGTTTGTTATGTTTTAGACGGTAAGAGAAAACTCATTGGTACGGTTGCATTAAGATATCTTATCATTCGTTCTAAAGAGGAATTGATTTCTGATATCATGCATGAGGATGTTGTATCTTGTACAACAGGGGATGACCAGGAACACGTTGCACAGATCTTTAAAAAATATGACTTTACTGCTTTGCCGGTTGTAGATAAAGAAAACCGTATGGTTGGTATTATTACGGTTGACGATATCATGGATATCATGGAACGAGAAGCAACAGAAGATATCGATAAGATGAATGCCATCATTCCAAATGACAAGCCATATCTGAGAACAACTGTTGTTGAAACATGGAAAAAGAGAATTCCATGGCTGTTACTGTTGATGATTTCTGCAACCTTTACAGGAGGAATCATTACTTCATTCGAATCTGCATTAAGCAAATATGTTGTATTAACAGCATATATCCCAATGTTGATGGATACAGGTGGTAATGCTGGATCACAAGCTTCTGTAGAAGTTGTGCGTGGATTATCTCTAGAAGAAATTACATTTAAAGACTATGCGAAAGTTGTGTGGAAAGAATTGCGTGTTGGCTTGATGTGTGGAATCACATTGGCTTCTGCGGTGTTCTTGAAGTGTGTATTCTTTGATCAGATTGGAATCTTAGTTGCTGCAGTTGTTTCATTGACAATTGTATGCTCTGTATTCTTTTCTAAATTCATCGCAAGTAATTTAGTTCTGGTTGTTTCTAAAACAGGTCTAGACCCAGCTGTTGTGGCTTCTCCAATGCTTACAACGATCATTGATGCTTTATCACTTTTGATCTACTTTACAATTGCGACATCAATATTACATTTATGAGAGGAACATTCCTCTCTTTTTTGTTAGAATAATGGAATGAAAAAAAAGAAACATATATTTAGCTTGCTGGCTGGAAGTCTATTGCTTCTAACTGCAGGCTACAGGCAATATCACGCAAATGAAGAAGTCAGTGATGAATTAGAAGTTTACTTTATTGATGTTGGGCAAGGGGATTCAACATTGATTGTTGATGATGGTGAAGCAATGCTGATTGATGGTGGCTTATCTAGCCAGTCGCAGAAAATCTATTCGATTTTAAAAGAAAAAGGGATTGATACACTATCGTATGTTGTCGCAACACATCCTCATGCAGATCATGTTGGCGGGCTTAGTGCTGCTTTAGAAGCAGCAGACTGCAAGCAAATACTCGTTCCATATATAGAAAGTGAAAATACAACATATAACAAATTTCTAAACAAGGCAGAAGAAAAAGATGTTGCGGTCAATGTAGTAAATGATGGAGATACATTTCCATTAGGAGAAGCAACGCTGCAAGTGCTAGGTCCTACAGATATTATTCCCAATGAAGAAAATAATAATTCCATTGTTTTGCGTATGGATTATAAAGATGTTTCATTTTTATTTACAGGAGATGCAGAACAGATGGAAGAACAGCTGATTCTGTATAATCATTTTGATGAAGTGAATGTAGGTGTATTGAAAGCAGGCCATCATGGAAGCTATAATGCAGCTTCTAGTGCATGGCTGCATGCAGTATCGCCATCCTATACTGTGATTTCGTGTGGAAAAGATAATGTTTATGGACATCCACATATTGAAACGTTAGATGGATTAAAAGAGGTCGGTAGTGCTATTTATCGTACGGATCAGCAAGGTACGATTACGTGCAGAACGGATGGAAAAAATATTTCTTTTGAAACAGAAAAACAATCACAGGTACAGGAAACACAAAAGGTAACAAGCGGTTATGTATTGAATACGAGAAGCAAGAAATTCCATACAATGGATTGTGAAAGCGTCAATGAAATGGCAGAACATAATAAAGAAATTTCTAGTTTAACAAGAGATGAAATTATACAAGAAGGTTATACGCCTTGTGGACAATGTAATCCATAAATGAGATGCAATTTTGCATCTTTTTTAAATTCTATGAGAAAAAGATTTTGGAAAAGTCAAAATACCGTAGTTTTGTGTCATATTAACAGTAGAATAATTGCTTTTGAAAAGTTAAAGTGAAAATGAACGAAGAAAAATTGTGTTACTGAAAAACACATTTTGAAACCATACAGGAGGCAATTATGACAGAAGAAAAAAAAGCATGGTGGAAAGAAGCAGTCATTTATCAGGTTTATCCTCGCAGTTTTGCTGACAGCAATGGAGATGGTATTGGTGATTTAAATGGTATCATAGCGCATCTTGATTATTTACAGACACTTGGAATAGATGTTATCTGGCTTTCTCCAGTTTACAAATCACCTAATGATGATAATGGATATGATATTTCTGATTACCGTAATATCATGGACGATTTTGGAACAATGGAAGACTTTGATCGCCTGCTTCTAGAAGCCCATCGTCACAATATTAAAATCGTAATGGATCTTGTTGTAAATCATACTTCAGATGAACATGCATGGTTTGTTGAAAGCCGCAGTTCTAAAGAAAATCCATATCGTGATTATTACATCTGGAAAGAGGGAAAAGATGGCAAAGAACCAAACAACTGGGGTTCTTGGTTTGGGGGTTCTGCATGGGAGAAAGATGAACGTACAGGCATGTATTATCTGCATTGTTTTTCCAAAAAACAGCCAGATTTAAACTGGGAAAATCCAAAGGTTCGTGATGAAGTTTTTGACATGATGAACTGGTGGTGTGAAAAAGGGATTGATGGCTTCCGTATGGATGTTATCAGTATGATTTCAAAGGTGCAGTCTTTCCCGGATGGACCAGTTGAAGATGGATTATATGGCAGTCTTGCGCCATATGTATGTAACGGTCCACGTGTTCATGAATATTTGAAGGAAATGAACAAGCGTGTACTTTCTCATTATGATTTGCTTACAGTTGGTGAAGCAAGTGGTGTTACGATTGATGAAGCAAAAAAATATGCAAATAATGATGGAAGTGAACTGGGAATGATATTCCAGTTTGAACATGTCAATCTTGTGAGTGGGCCAATTGGTAAATGGACTGATCAAAAGCCACAATTAAAAGATTTCCGTCGTGTTATGAATCAATGGCAGTATGAACTGGAAGGAAAAGCCTGGAATAGCTTGTATCTTGATAATCATGACCAGCCACGTGCAGTTTCGCGCTTTGGTAATGATTCTAAAGAATATCGAGTTGTTTCTGCGAAAATGCTTGCGACTTGTCTGCATATGATGAAAGGAACACCATATATTTATCAAGGTGAAGAACTTGGCATGACAAACGTTTACTTTGATAAGTTAGAAGATTACCGTGATATCGAAAGTATCAATGCTTTCCATCAATACGTAGATAGTGGAATGGTAAAGGCAGAAGACATGATGCGTTATCTACAGGAAATTGGTCGTGACAATGCACGTACACCAATGCAGTGGGATGATTCTAAAAATGCTGGCTTTACAGATGGCACTCCATGGATCAATGTAAATCCAAACTATACAGAAATCAATGCTAAGGCTGCATTAGCAGATCCTGATTCTGTATTCCATTATTATCAGAAATTGATTCGTTTGCGTCATGCACTTCCGATCATTGTCTATGGAACATTCCAGGGATTGCTGGAAGATAGTGAATCTATCTATGCATATCATCGCCTTTTTGATGGGCAGATATTAACTGTTGTCTGTAACTTTACTGATCATGAGCAGGATTGTAATCTTTGTGATGATCCTGATGCAAAGGAATTGATTTCTAATTACAAAGTGCATAAGGCTGGAAAGTTGCAACCATATGAAGCACGTGTTATTCTACATGAATGAAAGATAAAACATTCTCTTCATCTTTAAAAGAAGCAAGGCAACATGGAAACTTTAGTTTTCCATGTGCCTTTTACCAGGCGATGCATGAAAATGACTCGTCTGGTTTTTCATATGTCGTAAAGCATCATTGGCATGAACAGATTGAGATTATCTACCTAGAAGAGGATTCTTATCAGGTTGATATCAATATGAATATAACACATCTTAAAAGTCCATGTTTTTGCTTTATCAACAGTGGAGAATTACATGCATTGATTTCTGATTCAGATCGATATCAGGAACAGGCTGTTGTATTCTCTGCAGATTTACTTTCATTTGCGACTTTAGATCTTGTACAGGAACAATTTATGCTCCCTCTATTGGAACATAAACTTTCTTTCCCGTCTTTTCTTGCTTCTGAACATCCAGCATTTGCACAGGTTCAACAGGAATTTTTGAAAATTCGTTCGGTATTTTTTAGAGAAAATCATGTTTGTCGTGATCAGTTTACAATTGAAAATCCTGTTTCTCAATTACAGGTAAAAGCTGCACTATTAAGTATTCTTGGAATTCTTGCAGAATATGCATTACTGACTTCAAACAATCCACAACATAATTCACAAGTAGAACTGCTGAAACGTGTAATCAGCTATATTCATCAAAATTATCAGTGTCAATTAACACTTGGGGAGTTAAGTGCCCTTGCGGTAATGAATGAACAATACTTCTGTCGTTTTTTCAAAAAAGCACTTGGAAAAACACCAATTTCTTATATTAATGACTATCGTATTCATCATGCAGCAACATTGCTAAGCACAACAGAACTTCCAGTGATGGAGGTGTGCCTGGAAAGTGGGTTTAATAATCTTGGGCATTTTATGAAGGAATTTAAAAAAGCAACGCAGTTAACGCCATTGCAGTTTCGTAAGCAGACTATGACAAAATCTTTTAAATAAGTGGATGTTTTTTCATGAAAAAAGCACTCTTACGAGTGCTCTGTTGTATCTTTTGGAGCTTCTGCATCCATGATTGCCCCACAATATGGACAAATTGGTTTTTCGTAATTGACGCGTTGTTCACAATTTGAACAAGTACATTGTGGGAGATAAACAAATCCATTGATGGATTCTTTGTCTTCCCTTTTGAAGTGGATCCAATATGCATGTTTTTTTACTTCTGTCACTTTGCATCACCTCTCTACTGCTTATAGTATTGTACAATTCAAAAGCAGTAATCGTCTACTGCATTTTTAAAGAAATGCTATACATGTAACTTCGATTGATTAACGAAAGTTAACGCATTCGAAATTTGTAATATCAATATCTGTTGAATAGTACTTTGTTAATGCTTCAATTGTTGTAACTGTATCTTCGATACCTGCAGTTTCATATGTTGAATGCATGGATAGCTGTGGTAAACCGATATCTACTGCGTGAACACTGACTTGTGTGTTAGAAAGATTTCCAAGTGTGGAGCCACCTGCAGAATCAGAACGATTTGCAAATGTCTGGAATGGTGTATTTGCCATGTGGCAAATCTGCATCATTACAGATCTTGAGAATGCATCTGTTGTATATTTCTGGTTTGCACTTTCCTTGATGACAAGACCTTTGTTCATGTAGGAACAGTTTACAGCGTCTGTCTTTTCTGGGTGATTTGGATGTACAGCGTGTGCATTGTCCGCACTAACAAGGAAAGATTTAGAAACTGCCTTGAAGTAATCTTCTTGTGTGAAGCCAAGGTCAAAGTTAATACGTGTCAGTGTATCTTTGAGGAATGTAGACATTGCACCTTGCTTTGTGTTTGAACCAACTTCTTCGTTATCAAAACAAGCAAATACGTTGATGTCATGATCATTTCTGGAAGCTAAGAATGCCTTGAGTGTTGTAAATGCACATTGCAAGTCATCTAACTTAGCAGATGAAATAAATTCATCCTTATATCCCCAGATACAAGGCTTTTGACGATTGACTAAGAATAAGTCTGTAGCAAGAAGATCTTCTTCCTTCACACCACATTCATTCGCAATCATCTTTCTAAAGTCTCCTTCTTTTGCTTTGCCGCAAGAGAATAGAGGACATAGATCAATCTGTCGATTGAAGTGAACACCGTTATTTACATCACGATTGAGATGGATTGCAACATTAGGAATCAATAATAGATCTTTATCGATGTATACAAGCTTGTTTTCAATTGTATTGCCATTTCTAACAAGAGCTCTGCCAGCGACTGTTAATGGACGGTCGAACCATGTTGCATCAATCATGCCGCCATATGCTTCAACATCTAATCTTAAGTAGTCTCCTTGTCCCTTTAATTCAGGTACACTCTTGATTTTGAATGTAGGAGAATCACTATGAGACGCACACATCTGGAAATGATAGTTGTCTAAAGAAGATCCAACCTGGAATGCGATGATACTGGAATGATTTCTAATTGTGTAGTAATTCTTTCCTTTTTCAAGATTCCATGTTGTGTTTTCTGGAAGATATGTAAAGTCTGCTTCGTCTAAGTAAGATTTCATTGTTTGAATGGAATGAAACATACTTGGACTGTTTTGGATAAATTGAAATAACTCTTCGGATACTGTTTTTTCGTTCATTTTAGTTGCCTTTTTCTTTCTTATCCTGTGCTTGACGAATTATTGGTAAGATCATACCAAGAACAATCAAGACAACTGGTGTACAGATATTTAGAATCATTGTTCTCATGTCTGTTGAGTATACACCTGTAATACAGCAGAACAGAGTAACAAAGAAGCACCAGCCACCAATAATGATACCAAGTGTTTTACCTTTTACAAAATGATATTCTTGAGAAAATGTATCTCCTGCCTTTTTAAGCATGATATATGCAAAGAATACCCAGATGTAACGGAATGGCATACATACAGAATTGAGCTTGTTGAGCTGTGTAAGAACTGCAGCAGCTCCTGGAACTGTCATCTGTGCAAGGATGATTGCACCAGAAAGTAATGCTACCATCTTGATACCGTTAACGTAAGAACCATTTTGATTCTGCTTGAGTAATGTCTTAGGAATATATTGAGAAGAATTTTCGTCTCCTAATAACATTCTTAATGGCGCATCGATAGAAATGACAAGTGTTGAAAACTGTCCGATTGCGGTAGCTGCAGCGTAGATGATCAACAATAGATCGCCCATACCATAGTAGTTGCCCAGCTTCTGGAACGCCCAGTAAGCACCGTTAGAAATATAAGAACTCTTGATTTCTGCACTAGCATTGATGATTTCTGGATCAAACATCATACCCATAGCAATCGTACCGAATAAAGCACAGATTACAACCATGACAGCCGCAAAGATCATTGACTTAGGAAATTGCTTTGCTGGATTACCTTCCATCTTATTAACATATGGAGAAATCTTTTCAATACCGCCAACAGCGAACACAAGAATGGATAAGCTTGTGATGTATTCAACATTGAAGTTTGGAATGAGATTTTTCATTGACCAGTCCATGGATACATATCCGCCATTTGGATTGATGATTGGAGCACCAAACATCAAAATGATGTAAAGAATACTGAGTACGAACATACTGCTTCCAGCAAGTGTTGCCAGTTTCTTTAATGGGTTCAAACCTTTAGAAGCAATATAGCAGAATACGATTAGTACGATCAGTGCCGCAATCTGAATGTAACGTGTTGGGAAAGAGTCATATGTTTCTGCGTTTCTAAATACAAGCCATGAAATAGCTTTTAAGCCACTGGAACATTTACTTGCGATATAAGAGACATGTACTGCCCAATATGTCCAGCCTGCATAATATGCAAGTTTGCTTCCAGCTGTTTCTTGTACCCAGGATGTAACGCCTCCACCTTTGTTTTTGAATGCAGAGCCGAGTTCTCCTACCATTAATGCGTATGGAATGAAGTATAATGCAAACATCATTAACCATGAGAAAATAACCTGTATGCCGTTAAAGTACATGAAACCATTAACGACATTACCGAATCCCCAAAGTGTTGAGAAACACATAAAGGATAAGGCATACCATTTAATTTTTTTAGAATTGTCCATTTTACCTTAATTGAACTATTTATAGTTCATCCTTTCTGAATAGGTGATCTATCAATGTATGGTGCAGTCAGTAAGAAAAATACCATAATATTATCAATTGTTCCTATATCCCATATATGACAAAAGTAACTAATAGACCAAACCATGTTATATTATACTGTATTTATTTTGAAAACAAATATGTAAATGTGCTTGAAATGGATACACATATTTTCATATGTTATGAAAATGAGAGAATAGAATTCATGAAAATAGAACTGTCAAAGATTTGGATTATGTATACAATTTTTAATTTTTATATATATTTTTAAGAAAAGTTGTGATATTTCTTAAGAAATATGCTATATTCCTTAGGCAATTCAGGTTAGTTTATGGCAAAAAAGGTAAAACAGACAGGAAAAAATACATTGATCTTATTGATGATATGTGTTGTGGTTTTTATGGCATATATCGTATATAAAACATTTGGAAATCAAATTGTTGAATTGCTTCATTTATTGGAACATGGTGATCAGGAAGAGTTGAAAGCATATTTGGAAGCACAGTCAACGGTTGGCGGATTTGTTGTACTTTGGCTGATTTGTGTAATGCAGGTCGTATCTATTGTGTTTCCTTCTATGGTTATTCAAGTAGCAGGTGCTTTGATTTATGGATGGTGGAGGAGCTTTATCGTATGCTGGGTTGGATTTGTCAGTGGAAATGTGATTGCATTTACGATTGGAAGACTGTTTAAAAAGAATATTGCGACACTGATTCATAAAGAAGGGGAGAAAGAAAACTGGATTATTCAGAAAATCAATCAGGGACATCAGATCTTTGTTGTGGCAATTGCATGTATGGTTCCAGGGGTTCCAAATGGAATCATTCCATACCTATCCGCACAGACAACAATCACAGCGAAGGAATTTTCGATTGCGGTTGCGGCAAGCAGCTGGATACAGGTGTTATTAAATTGCATGGCAGGACATTTCCTGGCAAATGGGCAGTATTTATTCATGGTATTTGCATTTGTAATTGAAGTGGCAATTACATTGCTTGTTGCGAAAAATAGAGATAAATTACTAAAAGCAAATTAACTTTCCATCTTTCTGGAAAGTTTTTCTTTACGCCTTATAAAGAATGACTACAATAGTTTGTACGATTGAGGGATGGAAAATGAAACAAAGTATTCAAATGTTGTGAAGGTTCTCTATGGAGAAACATATTTTTTTAGTGTTCCGTTAATGTTTGCACAAATATTGGAAGTATTACTCAATTTAAGTGACGTCGCAATTGTAGGTAAGTTTGCTGATTATACTGCACTTGGTGCAGTTGGTTCTACAACGATCCTTGTATCGCTGTATACGGGATTTCTAATAGGAATGGGAAGTGGCGTTACAGTAGTCATTGCACATTGTCTAGGTGCACAGAAAAATGAACTGACAAAAAAGAATACCTGCAGTGCATTTGCAGCGTGTTGTATGGTTGGAATTTTGATTTGTCTGATTTCTTTTTTCTCAACAGATATCATGCTGAATGTATTAAATACAAAACAGGAATTATTTCAACAGGCAGCATTGTATTTAAAGATCTTTTCATTAGGTTTTCCCGCAATGGCCTTATATAACTATGGAAATGGTGTATTGAGTGCATGTGGAGATACGAAAAGACCTTTAATGTATTTAACAGTTGCGGGAATAGCAAATGTTATCTTGAATTTATTCTTTGTTATTGTATTTCATAGAGCTGCAGATGGTGTAGCGATTGCTTCTGTAATTGCACAGTATCTGAGTGCTGGATTAATACTGGCACACTTAAAGAGTCGTGAAGATATCTGTAAACTGGTAGTAGAACCATCTTTGTTTGATCGCCATGCATTTATGCGAGTGATGGAATTAGGTGTTCCAGCTGGATTGCAGAATGCAATCTTTGCGATAGCGAATCTATTTGTACAAAAGACAGTAAATTCCTTTGATGCAATTGTTGTATCAGGAAACTCTGCAGCAAATAATGCAGATACGATTGTTTATAACGTTCTGGCGGCTTTCCATACAGGCTGTTCTTCTTTTGTATCTAAAAACTATGGTGCAGGAAATGTGGAACGTATGATGAAGAGTTATCTGATTGCATTGTTCTATTCATTTTCTTCTGGTGTATTATTTGGTGGATTGCTTCTTATATTTGGAAATACATTCTTATTACTATTTACAAATGATGTACTTGTCATGCAGTCAGGAATGGAGAAGCTGAGAATTATGGCATTTTCATACTGCATCTCTTCATTTATGGATTGCACGATTGCGGCTAGTAGAGGCATTGGAAAAAGTATTGTTCCAACAATCATTGTGATGATTGGATCTTGTGCATTTCGAGTACTGTGGGTATATACGATCTTTGCACAGTTTCATACAATTCCGTCATTGTATTTGTTTTATCCATGTTCCTGGACGCTCATTGCGATTGTAGAAATTGCCTACTTTCTATATAGCTTTCGAAAAATTAAACAAATGATGCAGATATGAAATAGATGCGTTAAAATAAAGCGTGTCACTGAAAGGAGAAATATGGCTAAGAAATTAATTTGCCCACATTGTGGAAGTAAAGATGTAGAAAAACACAGTGAATACTTTGTTTGTAACAGCTGTAAGAATTCATTTGGCAGAGTTGCTTTATCTGATGAAGGAATTCCTATGGTAGATGCAGTGACTGGCTTAAGATTCCGTTATGGAGATATTGTCAGTGGAAGTGTTCGTTTAAGAATGATTCAGGAAAAAGATGGATCTTGTGTATATGAAGTATATGATGCAAATGAAGGCAGTTTTGATAAAGTTGCAGATGTACTAAGCAAAGAAGACTGGACACGCTTGAAAGACTGGCTGTTTAATGAACTCTATCTATTAGATTGGAATAAAGAATATATTCCTGAAAATAATGGACAGAATCAATTGGATAACAATGAATGGGAACTTGGTATTGATATTAACTGGGATGAAGGTCTTGAATATCGTGGATATGATGCGTATCCTCCATACTGGAAAGAATTTTTGAAAGCAGTTGAACCATTGTTCAATAAACTGAAAAAATAAGCATAAGAGGTGGAAACACCTCTTTTCTGTTGTACTGTATTTTTTGATTATGACACATTAATTTTATATAATATAATGTGTCATAATCAAGGAGGTGATAACATGAGCAATATAGATAAAGTGAAAAGAATTGTAGAGAATTCTCCAAATGGTGTCATTACGGCATCACAATTGACAAAATCTGGAATGCATCTAGGTTATCTACATGAGTTTGTTAAGAATGGAGAGTTATATCGTTTCAGTCGTGGTCTATATGTGAAGAATGATGCATGGGAAGATGATTTTTATTTGTTGCAACAGAAATATAGTCGTGGTATTTACTCACATGATACTGCCCTGTATCTGTTAGGTTATTCTGACCGCACTCCAGTAAGATATACTATGACTTTCCCAAAAGGTTATAACGCAGCATCATTGAAGCAAGAAAATCTTAGTATCAAACGTGCTATTAGAGAAAACTATGATTTTGGTATTATTGAAATTCAATCTCCATCCGGTAATTTGATCCGTGTTTATGAGTTGGAACGAACGTTATGTGATATTTTACGTGGAGATGGCAGCGATATACAAATTGTGAATTCAGCTATGAAACGTTACGCTGCCTCTAAAAATAAAAATATTCATAAATTAATGAAATATGCAGAACAACTTCACGTAAAGACGAAAATTTTGCGCTACATGGAGGTTTTACTATGATTACAAGAAATCCAATGCAGTTAAAAGCCTACATAAAAAAGAAAGCAACTGAGAAACATATTTCTGCACAGCTTGTAATGCAAAACTACATGTTGGAAAGATTGCTGGAACGAATTTCACTTTCGAAGTATAAAAATGATTTTATCATTAAAGGAGGCTTTCTTGTATCAGCTATCGTTGGTCTCGATACGAGAACTACAATGGATTTGGATACGACCATTAAAGGGCTTACATTAAGTCATGAATCTATTCTTTCTATTAGCATTTTAGAAGAGCACGCCGTCCTCATAGGTCGGTGGTGAATTCAGCGTTACTGGTTCCTGATGTACTCTTCGACTATCTCTGCTGTGTTGACACCCACGGACCCCAAAAAGTAACTGTTTGTCCAGAAAAGCGGTTTCCAATAGTATTTACCGACCTCTACTGGGTGATCTCGTCTTGCAAGTCTTGAAGTTCTGGATTTAATTTTATTAACAAGTTCTGTCAACTTTACATCTGGTGCATAATCAAACAGAATATGAACATGATCTGCTTCACCATTCATTTCACGGATGGTAATATTTTCTGCTTCCATAGTTTCACGTATTAGCTGATATACATATTTTTTTACTTTTCCTTGCAAAACAGGATTTCTGTACTTTGTTACCAATACTAAGTGAGCTGTTAGAAGAAAACAGCTATGGTTATTTGTGTAATATGGTTTATCTTTGACCTTCTTGAACATACTCTACATTTCCTATACGACTAATAATATTATATGCTATAATATTAGCGTATTCAATAGAAAGGAACCGTTTTACGACTGATGTATAGAACTGACAGGATTTATGTAACCGAAAATCATGAGCTGTATGCATATTTGGATGACTTTGCTCACAAGGCAAAGTGTCTTCATAATGCTGCATTGTTCCGCGTTCGTAATGCCTTTACTGCACACAGCAAGACTGCTTTGACAGCTAACGAGAAAGAAGTTCAAGGCGAGCTTGCACTTCTTAAAGGTCAGAAGTCTTACTGTGTGCTTGGAAAAGGTGTTGTAGAACACGTTTTTCGTATTACAAATAATCCTGATTTCTTTCCGGGCTTCCTATGCAGACTGCACAGCATGTCATCAGACAGGTCTGTACAGATTTCAAAGGCTGGCTTGCCTCTTTAAAGACATACAGGAAAGATCCTTCTGGTTATACAGGGAAACCCAAGATGCCTGGATACTGCAGGAACGATACAGCTTCTTATCTTTTTACCAATCAGGATGCAGTTATCTATGATGGAAAACTGAAGCTTCCTCGTACAAAGATCCGCATTCCTGTACGCAGAAGACATGGCAGGCTGATGGAAGTAAAGGTGAAACCTGTTTCTGGCGGATACGAACTTTTACTTGTCTATCAGGTAAAGGCTGCTTCTGTACAAAGCGGTAAACACGCAGCTGCAGTTGACTTTGGTGTAGACAACACAATGGCTGTTGTTTCAGATACGGGTAAAAGCATTCTTTTTAAAGGCAGATTCATCAAATCAGTCAATCAGTATTTCATGAAGAAAAAAGCTGAACGCATCAGTCTGATGAGCAAAGGGAAAGAAACAACAGAACGTGTGTGGTCAAAGTATCTTGACAGACTTTCTGCATACAGAACCAGCTACATCAGAGACTGCTTTCATAAAATGAGCAGGAAGCTGCTTGTCTGGTGCCAGCGCAATGACATCGGCTGTCTTGTGTTAGGCTCTAATGCTTTCTGGAAACAGAACAGCAGCATCGGCACAGTGAACAATCAGAATTTTGTCAGCATTCCTTTTGAAATGCTCAAATCCATGATTGAATTGAAAGCATGCGAGTATGGCGTAACTGTTGTCAGAAATGAAGAGTCATATACAAGTAAAGCAAGTTTCCTGGACAGCGATGATATCCCGGTTTATGCAGAAGGTGATGGAACAAAACATCATTTTTCTGGAAAACGTATTCAAAGAGGGTTATATCGTTCATCAGATGGAACCGTATTGAATGCAGATATCAACGGTGCTGCAAATATTTTAAGAAAAGCAGGCTGTGATACATCATCAGTAATGTTAACAAATCTGTTGAATCCAGAAGTTTCTGCATTTGCAGATTTAAACAGGTAACTGTGTAAAAACAGTAGAGGTCGAGTGAGCCGGCCATTGTGAAACCATAGTGACAGACGTAAGGTGCGTAACTACAGATCACAAGAATCAAAATTCCTATGGTAATACCCTCCTCTGTATGAGAAGAGTACATCACAGGGATACCACATCGGAACTACGTATCAGGTGTGGGAGTTCATTTTTAAAGATATATGTGCAGTCAAAATTGGAGATGACATTGAGTTTGAAATATTGTGCGTTGTAGATATTCGTGAAACAGATGATTACCCTGAAATTCGAGTTTCTTTAAAAGCAAACTATGCACCAATTAGTGTTCCGTTGACTGTAGATGTTACTACCGGAGATATGATAACGCCAAGTGAAATTAAGTATGCTTTTCCAATGCTTTTTGATGATCGTATGATTAGCATTTTTGCTTACAATCTTGAAACAATTTTAGCTGAAAAACTGGAAACTGTATTATCGAGAAATATTGCAAATACTCGTTCGAGAGATTACTACGACATTCATATTCTGTACGCGCTTCATGGTGAAGAGTGTGATACAGTAACGTTGCGTGCAGCATTAGAACGAACAATGAAAAAAACGAGGTAGTGATGAACTCTTACTAGAGTATCCAAAAATTCTTCATGATATCCGAAATAGTGATATCCTTCGTAAACAATGGAACAAATATAGAATGGAATATGATTATGCAAAGGATATTTCTTTTGATGATACTTGCAATACTATCTTTATGATTATGCAAAAAATTATGCTGAAATAAAATAATTAATAGGGTGGAATGATGGAATTCTTTGGTTTGATTTATTCTACTCTATTGTCTTTTGTTACAGATGACTATACAATTTACAGTGATTGAAAAACAAGAGGGAATGGAATGAAAATAATCATTGCAGGAGCTGGTAAAGTCGGAAAGACATTAACAAAAGAATTAAGTGCTGATGGATATGAAATCACATTGATCGATAAAAATCCAATTGTTCTAGAAACAATCAGTAATCGATATGATGTTATTACATATGAAGGAAATGCAGCAACTGTAGAAACATTAGAAGAAGCTGGTATCAATGAAACGGATGTATTTATTGCGGCTACAAGTGCAGATGAAGTTAACGTATTGGCATGTATGACTGCACGTGCATTAAATAAAGATGTACATGTTATCGCAAGAGTTAGAGATCCTGAATATGTTTCTGGTTTATTGAAGTTGAGTGATCACTTTCATTTGTCACTTGTAATTAATCCTGAAAGAGAAGCTGCAATTGAAATTGCTAGTTTATTGAAGCTTCCAGAATTTAATAAAGTTGAACATTTCTCGAAGTCTAGAGCAGAAATTGCTGAACTTAGAATTGAATCAACTTCTAGAATCAAGGATATCAGACTGGCTGACTTACATAAACGTGTACAGGCACAGGTATTGATTTCTGCAATCTTAAGAGATGGCAGAATCATACTGCCAGATGGTAATACAGTATTAAAAGAAAATGATCGTTTATACATCACAGGTACAGATCAGGAATTACATGCATTATTAAATAATATTGGTGTTGTAAAGAAACCTGTTGGATATGTATTGATTGCTGGAGGAAGCAGAATTGCGTATTATCTTGCAAAGAGTCTTGAAGAATCTGGCATTCGTTCAACAATCATTGAACAGGATGAAGAAACTTGCACAATGCTTGCTGGATTGCTTCCAAAAGCTACAATCATTCATGGGGATGCTTCTGATCATTCTGTATTAGACAGTGAAGATCTTGAAGATTATGATGCCTTTGTATCATTAACAAGTATTGATGAAATCAATATGGTTTCTTCGATTATGGCAAGACAGAAGAAGATTCCTACTGTCGTTACAAAGCTTGGAAGAGGAAGAATCAATGCATTGACAGATTTATTGGATCTTGGTTCTGTGATTTCTCCAAAGGATCTTGTATCAATGCATATTGTTCGTTATGTACGTGCAATTCAGAATAAGCAGGGTGCTGCTTTAACAATTCATAGAATTGCAGAAGATCGCGTTGATGCATCTGAATTCCGTGTTGATGAAACAACAAAACATTTAGGAATTCCTTTAAAAGATCTTCATATCAAAAAGAATATCTTGATCAATTCTATTGCTAGAGGTAATTTGTTCCAGATTCCTAATGGTGATTCTACATTAGAAAAGGGAGATATTATTGTCATTCTTTCTGATGAAACAACGACAATTCATCAAATCAATGATATTTTTGAGGATTGAATCATATGAATTTTAAATTTGTATTACGTATTATTTCTTACATTTTGTTGATTGAAGCAGCTTTAATGGTTCCATCTGTTGGAATTGCATTGTATCAGCAAGAATGGAATGCGTTGTATGGATTTTGTGTAACGTATGCCATTCTGTTCTTATGTGTTGGATTGTTGTTCATCATCACAAAAAATTATCAAAGAGGTCATTTCTTTGCTCGTGAAGGACTTGTAACAACAGGGTTAACATGGATCGTTATGAGTGCAATTGGATGTCTTCCATTTGTATTCTCAAATGAAATTCCTCACTTTGTAGATGCAATGTTTGAAATGGTATCTGGATTTACAACAACTGGTTCATCGATTCTTCTAAATGTAGAAGAGATGTCATATAGCTTGTTGTTCTGGAGATCATTCAGCCACTGGGTTGGTGGCATGGGAATTCTTGTATTCTTGCTTGCAATCGTTTCTGTTGGTGGCAAGAATGGTGGATTTACAATGCATATCATGCGTGCAGAATCTCCTGGACCAGCTTCTGGAAAAATTGTTCCAAAGATGAAAGATACTGCAAAAATCACTTATAGTATCTATGCGGCATTGACAGTTATTGATGTGTTGTTATTGATCGTTGTTGGTAAAATGCCCGTGTTTGATGCGCTATGTATTGCTTTTGGTACAGCTGGTACTGGTGGATTTGGTGTAAAAGCAGATTCTATGGCTTCTTACAGCCATGCAGCAATCAATATCACTACAGTATTCATGTTGTTATTTTCTGTTAACTTCTCTGTTTATTTCTTGATTTTGACAGGAAAAGCAAAAGAAGCATTAAAAGATGAAGAATTTATCTGTTTTATTTCCGTTGTTTTCTTAGCAATTGTTGGTTTGTTTGCTACGGCATTACCATTCTATAAACAATATGGTGATTGCTTAAGAGATGCAGCGTTTACGGTTGGAACGATTATTTCAACGACAGGGTATGCAACAACAGACTATAATCAATGGCCGGCAATGGCACATACGATTGTTCTATTATGCATGTTTGCTGGTGCATGTGCTGGCAGTACTGGTGGTGGATTTAAACAGGTTCGTCTTGTTATCTTGTGGAAGACATTAAGGAGAAATGTACATAAGTTTTTGCATCCAAGTGAAGTAAGAGTCATTGAATATAACAACCGTCCCATGTCTGAAAGTATTGTAAATAATATTTCATCCTATTTGATTGTGTATGTATTCTTGATTATGGCTTCTACATTTTTGATCTCTGTAGATGGATTTGACTTTGAAACAAATTTCTCTGCAGTTATGGCAACAGTCAATAATATTGGTCCTGGTTTATCTCTTGTAGGGCCAGTCAGTAATTTTGCATCTTTCTCAATGTTTTCTAAGATCATACTGACATTTGATATGTTGGCAGGTAGACTTGAAATTATGCCAATTCTTATCTTGTTCTCCAAGTCAACTTGGAAACGTGCTAGATAAATATATAAAAATGGTTGAACAAATCGGTTCAACCATTTTTTTATCTATTCACTTGTTTCAGGTGTTGCGGTAGCTTCTACCTGAATGGATTCTCCTGTTTCAGGATCTTGAACAATCATGAAGTTTTTTAAAGAAGAATCAGGTGTTGTGATTTCAGAACGATACTTGAAATAATCTGTCTGATAAATCATCAATGAAATATTGAATGCATTGTTGACTCTGGCAGTGTTATTTGTGACGTAGGAATCATCAACACTTACACTCTCATCTGCAGGTACAAATTCATTTGTTGCGGCATAGTATGTTCCTTTGTTTGTTGTCCAGTCACCATCTGGAAAATAAACAATGGATTCCTGCTGAGAGAAGTAATCAGTACCAAGATAGAAGCGAGGATCATAGTTCAAGTTATAAAGATTTAATACTGTTGGTAAAATATCATATGTACTTGTAACGTCAGTGAATGTTTCGTCTCCTAGAATAGATGGACAATAGATGACAAGAGGAGAACGGAATTCATTCATCCCTTCACTTCGATCAATGGTTGTACCATCATCATCAATTGCTGGTGTGCAGTCATAGAGATAATTCAAATCCATATTCAATGGATGATGATCTGCGAAGAATACGATTGCGGTATTATCTAGTTTTCCAGCTTCTTCTAAAGTTTCTAGAAGGTATTCCATACCTTTATCTAGTTCCATAGCCTTTGAAATATAATGTTTTACATCTTCTGGATAATCTGGATGAACTTTGTTGATCTCATCTAAGTATTTATTTCCTAAAACATCCCAGTTTGTGTTATATGGGAAATGTGTTGAAGATGTAATATACATTGTCATAAACTTATCTTCATTGATGAATTTATCTGTAGTGAATCTGAATAAGTCATAATCAGACTGCCATCCAGGAATTGTGATATCTTCGCCATATTCTTTTTCGAAATCTGTCCAGTCTTCATAGTCTTCACATCCTAGACTTTTCATCATTTCTTTACGAGGATAGAATTCATCGGACCAGTTATGATAGGCATGTGTAGAATAGCCTGCAGCGTTAAATAAAGAAAAGATGGAATTTATCCATGTATTATCCGCAAACTCTGCATATACGTTTGTATCTCTTCGAGGAACAAGAGATGTTTCTGAAATGATTTCTGAATCAGAAGTTCCTGTATCAAATTTAGGTGTGTAGTGATGCGAGAAGTTCCAGCCTTGTGTCATCATTTTATAGAGAGTAGGAGTCAATACTTGATCCATACCAATATAGTCATAGGCTTCAATCATGACATAGATTAAATTCTTGCCATCTAATAAACCCGTTTTTTCATTGTAACCTTCAATATTCTGATTCATTAAGTAGCTGTCTACTTTTTTACGTGTTTCATTATCATCTGCATCTGATAATTCTTGCCACTTTGCATCGTCAATTTTTCGTGTGCTGTCAACTTTTGTGTATTGTTGTTCTTCTTGTAATGTTGCTTCTTTTTCTGTGAAAATCGTTGCGATATCTCTGAGCAGGAATCTTTCAATGCCGTATTCACGAACTGCACGTTCCTGGAATGTTGGGTATGCGTACTGTTCCCAGTCTCCATATACAGATGTGAGTAATAAACCACATTCATCTAATGCTAATGCACTGACAAGGACAAGAATTGTATTCTTGTAGTTTTTCGATTGGTATAGTTCAAAGAATTTTCTTTGAATCAAGACATAGGAAAGTGGGATCAAAATCATGAGCCAGTACAGTGGAGGCATCTGACGAATATATTGAAGTACATATGAGACCATTGCACCAGCTAGACCACCAGCTGTTTTGAGTGTTGCATAAGAATGCATCATGTTATGAATGCCAATCTGGAATAATGCATAGACTGGCAAGATAAAACAGAAAATAGTATTGAGAATGCGAGATACTTTCAATGGGAAAAAGGATAAGATTGTCGCAAGTATTCCCGCAAATCCAAAGGAGAATAATGTGATTCTTAGAACTGATAAATCCAATGTGAATCCAAACTCAATGACTTTAAAGATGAATTCAGAAATTAACATTGTGATAGATAAAGAAAGGAAAGAGAAAAGAATAAATGGAACTTTCTTTCTATTTTCACCTGGTTTAAGAAAGGAAAAGAAGCATTTCTTTTCTGCAGGCTTTTCTTCAGAAACTTTTTCTGCAGTTGTATCTGCAGCTTCTGTTTTCTGTTCTTCTTTTGTTTCTTCTACATTTTTTTCTTCAGAAACTTTTTCAACAGTTGTATCTGCTGCTTCCGTTGCTTGTTCTTCTTTTATTTCTTCCACAGGCGTGGAATGTTCTTCATGCAATTCTTTTTTATTATGAAATATGCTTTTATAACTTCTATTTGCCATGATTCCTCCTTAAAATATACCGGTTAAGTATACTATAAAAGAAAGAAATACAGACAGAAAATCTGAAGAAGTTAGTATAAATTAACGGATTCTTGTACTGCTAACAACATCATTTGTTTCAATGCATGCACGAATACGCATGATATAGACAGGATCCTTATCTTCATATGTAACTCCAACAAGATACCCTGTTGTATCTGAAATGAATTTTTTGTTTAGTTTCTTAGCATAGTTCATCATTGGTGCAATATCTAAAATATTGATATGTGTGAGATCTTTCATATATACGATCTGTGTAATACATAGACCATTTGGAATTGTAATTGCATTATCTGGGATTTCAACATGCATTTTCTGATAGATAGAAAGATATGTGCCAATGCCTACTTTTGTTTCAATGATTTCATCTTTGACATCTCCATTTAAGATGTCTTTTGAAATGAAGATTGGTGTTGTTGTATAAAGAAAATAGTTACTATATGTAGTAGGATCAACAAGCTGATTCGTCTCAAACGGTGGATAAATATCAATTTTAGTATCTACGGATTGATTTAATGATACATTGGCATCATACGTAGACATAGTTGATAAAACATGTTCCATTTCAAAATGAATGAAATCAATTTTTTTTTGAATACTTTCTATTTCTTTATGTAATTCAATTTCAACTTCTTTAAAACGCGAAAGATATTCCTCGAGAGAATCTAAATGCTCAGATTCATGGATATCCTGCAAAGAAAAATCAAAAGCACGCAGTTTCTTTAAATGAATGGTAGATGCATAGTCCTGCATTGAGTAATCATAGTATCCATTTTCTAGTTTTTTAGGATGTAAAAATCCAAGATTTCGATACATACGGATCGTTTCTGTATTAATTGAGGTGAGTTTTGACAATTCATTGATCTTCATATTTCCTCCTGAATATGCATGAAAACGCTATCATAGGTACTTGACTCTGTAGAAGATACAGGGTTTTAAATTATTATATGAGATTTTTCACAAATTACAATCTCGATAAAAGGGGGAAAACATGGACTACAAAAAGTTCGAAAAAGTGAGCGGTGCAAGCCTGCTTGCAGCTTCATTAGCTCTCGGCCTTGTTACTGGATGTTCTGGTAAAAAAGGCACTGGCAATACTTTTACTGGTACTGCCGAAGGTAAAAATGGTGATGTAACTGTTGAAGTTGTTTATGAAAACAACGAAATCAAGAGCGTTAAGGTTACAGACCAGCAAGAAACAGAAGGCATCGCAGATCCTGCATTGGAAAAAATTCCTGCAGCAATCGTAGATGCACAAACACCTAATGTTGAAACTGTATCTGGTGCAACAATCACATCTGATGCAATTATCAACGCAACAAAAGAAGCTTTAAAGAGTGCTGGTGTAGATGTTGATTCTATGGGATCAAGTGCACCACACGAAAATGTTCCTGTAACTTATGAAGCTGGTACATACACAGGTACTGCAGAAGGTTACAATGGTCCTGTTACACTTGGTGTTACATTCTCTAAGGATGGTATTGAAGACATTGAAGTAACAGATAGCAAGGAAACAGCACATGTTGGTACTGTTGCTTATGACATCCTGACAGAAGATGCAAAGGAAGCAAATGGTTCTGGTATTGATGTTGTATCTGGTGCTACTTTTACATCTAAGGCATTCAAGGACGCTTTAACAAATGCAGCTGAACAGGCAAAAGCAAGTGATTTAGATGGTTTTGCAAGCAACACAGTTGTTCACGAAGCTCAGGATCCAATTGAAGGCGAATATGATGTAGTAGTTGTTGGTGCTGGTGGTGCTGGTATGGGTGCTGCTGCACAGGCTGCACAGAATGGTGACAGTGTTGCTGTATTAGAAGAAAATGCTGAAGTTGGTGGTAACACATTAGTTTCAGGTGGTCAGTTCCAGGCTGTTATGAACTACCTCGTATGGGATCCAGCAAATCCAGATGCTACAAGTGCAAAGTGGGATTATGATGGAAAAACATATGACAAGGTAAAGGCTGCACAGGGTCAGCTCTCTACATTAAAGACAATTCTTAACTGGAATGAAGATGCATTTGATGAAGATTACTTCAAGGATAAGGAATATGTTCCTGGTGAAATCAATGAAGTAAGTAAAGCTGGTGTACATCCAGAATACTTAGAAACATTAAAAGAATTAAAGAAAGAAATCCAGGCATATGTTGACTGGGCTGATAAGAAGATTGCTGCAGGTGCAAAGGAAACAGATTTAACATTGTTCTCTACAGTTAATTTGCATATCTTCCAGACATACTATGGTGGATTAAGACAGTCTCATGATAAGAAGAGCTGGATCTATGGTGATTTTGATCTTGTGAAGCAGTTCTGTACAGAAGGTACTGAACTCAAGACTTGGTTAGAAGATCAGGGTGCAAAGTTCAATGATGCAATCACAATTACATTAATTGGTGCACTATGGTATAGAGAAAACGTTAACCTTGGCGGTGACCTTGATGGTGATGGTACACCAGAAGCAGCTGGTAACTGGGGAACATATTTCGCTACAACAGAAAATACAATCCTCAATACATCCAAGACTGCAAAGGATAACAAGATCATGACTCGTACAAAAGCTGAAAGCTTAATTGTTGACAATGGCAAGGTAACTGGTGTCAAGGCTAAGATGTATGATGGTACAGAAGTAACGATGAAGGCTAAGAAGGGCGTTATCATGGCTACTGGTGGTTTTGCATCTAATATCGAACGGGTAATGGATACAAATGAATACTGGGATTCTTCTTACATCACAAAGACAACACAGACAACAAACAGATCTTCTCTTGTTGGTGATGGTATCAAGATGGGTGAAGATGTTGGCGCAGCTACAACTGGTCTAGGTTATACACAGATGATGCCTATTTCTTGGGTAGATAATGGTGACTTGGCATTTGGTAATGGTTTGTATGGTGTTTATATTAACCCAACAACAGGTAAGAGATTCGTTGATGAATCTGCTGAACGTGACGTTCTTTCATTAGGCGAATTCCAGAATGGTATTTCTGCAGAAGGTGCACAGGGTGTATTCCTTGAATTCACAAATGCAGATACAGCTATTACATTCCCATACCCATATGATAAGTATGAAGGCAATAAGCCTGTTGAAATCTCTCATGATGATGTTGAAGGCAGAGTTTACTATGTAAAGAGTGCTGAAGATATTCAGAAGGTTCTAGACAAGTATGGAATGAAGGCTAAGCCAGAAGATATCTATAAGACAATTGAAGCTTATGATAAGTCTATCTTAGCTGGTGAACAGCCAAGTGATGGTGTAGCAAAGCATCAGTCTACAGTTCCAGTTGGTACAGTGGATGAAAATGGTAACTACTCCTTAGAAGGACAGTTACTACGTATCCGTGTCATGGCTCCATCTACACACCATACAATGGGTGGTTTGACAGTTGATACTGACCGTCACGTATTAGATGAAAAGGGTAATGTTATTGAAGGTCTCTATGCTGCTGGTGAAGTTACTGGCGGTATCCATGGTGGTAATAGACTTGGTGGTAACGCTATCGTTGAAATCTTCGTTTCTGGTAGAACAGCTGCTAATACAATTACTGCTGAAAACAAGTAATGAATGAAAAGGACATGCAAAGTGCATGTTCTTTTTTTCTGGACACATAAAAAGAAATCTCATTCTTCAGAGATTTCTTTTTCTAACTGTTCTTTTAATTGTGCGAAGTTCTGCTTTCTTTCTTCTGTAACAATTGGATATTGTGGATCCATGTCTTCTAATGTATGCAGAATAATTTCAGATACAACATATCTCATATACCATTTGTTGTCTGCGGGTACAACGTACCATGGACAGTGTTTTGTAGAAGTTGCGTTGATGGCATCTTCAAATGCATCTTGATATGCATCCCAGTATTGTCTTTCTTCCACATCTCCACTGGAGAATTTCCAGTTCTTTTCTGGTTCTTCAATTCTTTCCAGAAAGCGTTTTGCCTGCTCCTTCTTTGAAACATGCAAGAAAATCTTGATGATTCTAACGTTATTCTGATAGAGGTATTCTTCAAAGTGTTTGATGTCTTGATAGCGTCGCTCAATGATTTCACTTTCTTTGATGCGTTTTGCATGTGCCTGTGATTTGTAAAGCTCTTTGACTTTTCCAATCAGTACATCTTCATAGTGGGAACGGTTAAAGATTGCAATTTCACCTTTGGCTGGTACCTGCTGAGCAATTCTCCATAGAAAATCATGAGCAAGTTCTGTAGAAGAAGGAGCTTTGAAAGCAGCTTCATACACACCATGTGGAGAAAGACACTGTAAAACATGAGCGATGGTGCCATCTTTTCCAGCTGCATCCATTGCCTGGAATGCAACGATCAATCCTTCCTTTTTATCTGCATATAATTTTTGTTGAAGTGTATCTAATTTCTTCTCATTTTCAGCCATCTTTTTTTCGGCATCTTCTTTTGATAAACAATGCGAAGTTTCATTTGTAGAAACTTTGTGGATATGAAAAGTTTCTTTGCCATTAAACATATAGTCTTTTAACATAAGTTAAACCCTCACTTTAACTGCATTGTAGCACAATGCAAAGTGAAGAAAAGAAATACTTTTCATTTGTTAGATTTTTGAATAAACTAATGGTAGCAGGAGGCATGATTATGAAACAGCATCGTATCGCAGTGAGTTGTGGAGAAGGATTCGCATCTGGATTTTTAGCAGGCCACTTAAATATATTTGCAGCACAGGAAGGAATTTCAGATAAAGTTATCTTTATTCGTATTCCATATATGGATTTATATGAACATCAGCATGAATTTGATATGGCAATGATATTGCCTCATATTGAATGGAAAGTGAAAGAAGATACAAAAGAATATGATATTCCTTTATATATCATTCCATTTAAAGTTATTATTAAACCAAGGGCTGCTGACTTCGTTCAGGACTGTGCAGATATTATGGCTTTAGCACGTGAAAGAGGAAAAGGTGGATTGATTCGCTTCCCTGGAGAAGAAAGAACATCAGAAGTTACACGTTTGTGTTCCCATGCACAATGGGTTGCAGAACACATGGATTAATTAAACTGTTTTAGAAAGCTTGTCTGTGATGTTTATACAACACAGACAAACTTCATTCTTTTTGATCCACATATGGATTATGATGAAGTGCGTGGTCAGTTGATTGAAAAGGAAATTCATATTTCTGTACCTATGATGGATCGTGTTTCTGTATCTACACAGAAAATAATGAATATTTTATTCAATGTATGAAAGAAATCTTGGAAGGAAGCAAATAAGCTTCCTTTTTGATGAATTTGTAAGATAATAATCTGTATTATTAGAAATGGAGTTATTTATGAGCTTGAATTTTGCGTGTGATTATATGCAGGGATGTTTGCCATCCATTATGGATCGTTTTGTAGCAACAAATATGGAAGGTACTGTTGGGTATGGACAAGATCAGTATTCGCTTTCAGCAAAGGAAAAAATTAAAGAAGCATGTGGCTGTGAAAATGGAGAAGTAGAGTTTCTTGTTGGTGGAACGCAGGCAAACCAGACTGTCATTAAAGCATTGCTTCGTAACTATCAAGGTGTGATTGCATGTGAAAGTGGTCATGTTGCGGTGCATGAAGCTGGTGCGATTGAAACAACAGGACATAAAGTAATTACGATTCCTGGCAAGCTTGGCAAGCTGGAAGTTTCCAGTGTTGCATCTTACATGGAAACTTTCTTTGGTGATGAGACATATCCACATATGGTACAGCCGGGTATGATCTATATTTCTCAGCCTACAGAATATGGTACATTGTATTCTAAGAAGGAATTGGAAGCATTGCGGAAGGTATGTGATACATATCATTTATATCTGTATGTGGATGGTGCTAGACTGGCGTATGCATTAGGATCTAGTGATAATGATGTGTCTTTAAAGGATCTTGCTAAATATACAGATGCTTTCTATATTGGCGGTACAAAGTGTGGAACATTGTTTGGTGAAGCAGTAGTCATTCCTGATCAGAATCTGATTCCTTGTTTCTTTACGACAATCAAGCAAGGTGGTGCCTTACTTGCCAAGGGTAGAATGACAGGCATCCAGTTTGATGAAATGTTTACAAATGATCTGTATTTAAAAGCTGGAAGGAAAGCAGTAGAGTTTTCTAAGAAGATTACAGATGCATTTGCGGAACATGGCTATGAAGTTTATATGCCTACATATACAAACCAGCTTTTTATTAATTTTGAAGATACTGTATTAAAGAAATTTCAAGAAAAGGTTTCTACAAGCTTCTGGGCAAAAACAGATGATACACATACACTCATTCGTTTAGCAACTTCCTGGGCAACAACAGAGGAAGAAGTGGATGAACTGATTGCGTGGATGAAAGAGTGTAAATAATTATTTCCCTGGAAAATAAGCGAAATGACAGGTTTTTTTACCTGTCATTTTTTTGAATTGTACTGATGATTTTTGTGTGGGAAATTCGTTCATACAACAAAGGTTTCTGCATTGAAATGCGAAACAAGGATACAATAAACCATGTGAAGAGAAGAAATATACATGCAATACGCAAAAATAGTGAGTCTTGAAAAAGAAAACGTAATACATCTGGAATATAGAAATATAGATACAATGCACCATAGCGAATCAAGAATTGATACCACTTTGCATCTTTGCTAGATGCATCTACAATCTGCATATGTGTAAATTTCTTGCCAAATGTTTCTCCATTTCGAATGCAATTCCATAGCGCATATACGACAAAATAGATCAAGATGATATGTATATTGACATGAATGATTGATAATACAATGGAAGTGAAACCTGTAATGAAAATACAAAAGAAAGAATCTAAAATAACAGAAGTAATCCATTTGGAAAGTGTTATTTTCTTTCCTTTTGTAAAACTCATTTCATCCATTGTATTTTTTGAAGGTAATACATTTTTCAAAGGAATTACACAAGCATAGCCAAGGAAACCACCAAGTGTATTTGCCAGCAGGTCATCTACATCAAATAATCGATAACCTCTTGGATAAATGAAGAAGATTCCAGTGAGCTGTGTAATTTCAAAAAACAATGATAATAGAAACGAAAAGAGAATTGTTCTTTTTAGATTACATGCAAAATAATAGTGTAGAAACATGCCGAATGGTATCAGCATTAGAATATTGAACAGAAACTGATAGATAGCTTTATTGTGAAGAATGATAGAAATACCATGAAGATGTTTTGCTTCTTTGATGATGTCTTTGATAAATGTAAATGGAATGAATTGTACTCTACTTGAAGTCATCATTGCGACTTTGCTTTTATCTGGTAAAGGAAGAATAACAAGAAAGAAAGCACACAATAAATACAGTACAAATGAATATACAAATAATGTTCTGATAGCGATGATACTTCCATACTTGTGATAGTTATATAACATGTATGGAATTGTGATGAAGAATGCTAGTAGCGGAAAGAAAAGAATTGCCTGTTGAATGATCCATAGATATGTATGCATAGCTAATTCCTCCTGTGTTTTCATTATAATGCATATCTTTTTATTGAAATCTTAACTTTTTTTAGGGAATTATGAAAAAAGTTGTGAATATTACTTTTAGAGAGACATGACTCTAGGAGGTAGATATGAAAAGTTATGAACTGTTTAAAGAAACCGTGAAGGAAAGATTAAAGTATGTATTGCCTGTGGAATTCAGAAAAGGAACCATTCGTATTGATCATGTGGAAAAAGTGGGAGAAACATACGAAAGTATTGGTGTGAAACTGGAACATGTTCCCACAATGGTGCGTGTGAATTTGAGCGATTGTTACAGAAAATATCAGCAGGGAGAAACAATTGCTTCGATTGTTGAAATGATCAAAGATGTCATCGTTGAAAATACGCATATGCAAGTGCCGGATTGGTTAACAAACTATGATATTGTGAAAGATAAATTGTTTATGCGTGTGAGACATCATAAAAATGATGATTGTACGTTACAGAACTATCCACATCAAAGAATGTGTGATCTGATTTTGACATATCAGATTGAAATATCGAATCACAATGGACAGTTGAATAGTGCTGTTGTTACAAATGAAATGATAAAGAAATTTGGTGTATCTTTAGAACAGTTTGAAAAGGATGCTATGGATAGCTGTAAAAAGAATTATCCCGCAAGAATTCGTGATGATTACTTTCCTTCTGAAGAGAATCATTCAAAAGTTGTGATGGTAACAAATGATCAATTCTTAAATGGTGCTGCCGTATTGTTCTATCCAGAAACGATCTCTGAACTGTTGGAAATCTTTCCGGAAGGTTTTATTTTGATTCCGGCGTCGATTCATGAATTGATAGCATATTCTTTATCTTCTAGAAAAGATTATGAAGAAATTGATAAAACAATTGCGAGATGCAATACAAAATATTGTGATAATGAAACGTCTGTACTATCAACCCATGCTTATGTATATGATCCAGAAGTGAATCGTTTAGAAACAAGTGAAGAATACTGTAGAAGAAAAGATATTTCGTATGATCCAAAAACATATGAAAGAGAAAAAATCAAATGCGAAAATGAAGTAGACGAAGAAGAGTGGTGAATCAGATGAGCAGGAAATGATGAGCGTTCCTGCTTTTTTATGATCTGGTCGTGGAAGAGAAATGCTGGTAAAATAAATTCATGAATTCTTTTTTGACAAATACTTCAGAAATAACATTTTTGAATCAAATCAAAGATAATTTGAAGCGATGTGATTCGTTTTGTTTTTCTGTGAGCTTTATTAAAAAAGCAGGTCTTGTTTTGTTATATAAGGAATTAGAATCTGCAATCCAAAGAGGATGTAAAGGAAAACTGACAAATCCTAGAAAACAGGAAAAGAACCAGACATACTTATTTGATATTGAAATGGAAGAAGTACTTCCAGATTATCTGCAGTATGATTTTGGTCTTACAAGGATGAACTGATGATGAAAACAATACATGTTGTATGTGCTTTAATTTATGATGAAAATCATAGAATCTATGCTTCGCAGCGTGGCTATGGTGAAATGAAAGATGGATGGGAATTTCCAGGTGGAAAGATTGAAAGCGGGGAAAGTGAACAAGAAGCTTTAAAAAGAGAAATTCTTGAAGAGTTTGATACGGAAGTAAGCGTTGGAGAAAAACTATGTACGATTGAGCACACATATTCATCCTTTCACTTAGTGATGTCTAGCTACTGGTGTTCAATTGTAGAGGGGCATCTGATTATGAAAGAAGCAGAAGCTGGTACGTGGATTACAAAACAAACGATCGATACACTAGATTGGCTGGAAGCTGATCGAAAGATCGTCGCACAATTGAAACAAATTGCATGGAAATGAAAAAAGAAACGATTACTCAGTCGTTTCTTTTATGTGTTTATCGTAGTCTAATACATACAGGTAGGAATACATAACATTCAAATAGTATTCCATACTTGCACGAGAGAAGAATGCCGCAATTCTATGTCCTCTATCTTCCTTTGCGGGTAGAAATAATGGAATATCACAAATTTTTGCGAGTTCACTGTTTTGATTTGCGGTAATACAGATTGTAGGTACTTTTCTTCTTTTTAAAGTTTTTGCACTATTTACTGTATTTTCTGAAGAACCAGAATAGGAAAGCAATAATGCACAATCTTCTGGATACAATGTTTTTGCGAGATGTCCCTGTTCTCCATAGACAGGTGTAACGATGTAGTTTGTTCCTGCTCGTGTCATGCTTGCCTGAAATGCTAAACCTGCAAGATACGCATCACCAACCCCAAATAATGCAACGTGTTTTGCATTTTTCATCATAATACATGCTTTCTTCATGTCTTGTGTAGAAAGCATTTTCTGTGTTTCCTGCAGTGTTTGAATCGTTAGCTTCTTTAACTGTTGAGAGATTTCTGGGATACTGTCATTTTTAGAAAATGGAAAGTTTGGATCTACGTCATTATAGTCTGTGTTTGGACGGAGTAGTTCTTGAGAAAAGCGAAACTTGAAGTCTTTAAATCCGACTAGATTTAATCGAGTGCATAATCTCATGATTGCACTTGTTGAAGTGAATGTTTTTAATGCAAGAGATTGAATGGACATTTGTAGTACATCATCTTTATGTGAGAGGATATAATCTGCGATAATTTTTTCGTTTTCTGTAAAGTTATTTTTTTCTTTTAATTGTTCTTGTAATGTCATGCATCTATTATAGCAAAGTTGGAACAAAATTCCGAAATAAATTGTAAAAATGTAGAAAAGTTTCGAAACAAACTGCCACTTTGTGGGTAATGTATTTTCATTTTTTTTATCCGTGTTATTCTGTAAACAGTTAAAGGAGAAAACTAAAATGGCTGAAACAAAAGGTGTAAAAATCGTTACAATTGGTGGTGGATCATCTTACACACCAGAATTAATGCAGGGATTTATCAAGCGTTATGATACGCTTCCAATTCGTGAAATCTGGCTGGTTGATATTGAAGATGGAAAAGAAAAACTTGAAATCGTAGGAGCATTGGCACAAAGAATGTGGGATGCATCTGGACATGATGTAAAGGTACATTTAACTCTTGATAGAAGAGAAGCATTAAAAGATGCTGACTTCGTAACAACACAGTTCCGTGTTGGTTTATTAAATGCACGTATCAAGGATGAAAGAATTCCACTATCTCATGGCTTCTTAGGCCAGGAAACAAACGGTGCTGGTGGTATGTTTAAACTGTTGAGAACAGCTCCAGTGATCAAGGCAATTGTTGAAGATATGAAGGAACTATGTCCAAATGCATGGCTCATTAACTTCACAAACCCATCTGGTATGATTACAGAAACAGTTATCCGTCAGTGTGGATGGAAGAGATGTATTGGTCTATGTAATGTTCCAGTAAATATCATGATGCAGGAACCAAAGATGCTTGGCAAAGCAGAAGATGAATTGAACTTTGAATTTGCTGGATTGAACCATTTCCACTTCCATAAAGTATTTGATGCAAAGACAGGTGAAAATCTGACACATGAAATTGCTTATAAGATGATGGAAGATGATAAGAGCAACATGCAGAATATCCAGAACGAAAAGTTCTTATTAGATCAGTTGCTTGCTATGGATTGCCTGCCATGTGGATATCATCGTTACTACTATTTAACAGAAGAAATGATGAAGAAGGAATTAGAAGATTTTGCTAAACATGAAACAAGAGCTGAAAGTGTTAAGGAAGTTGAAAGTCAGTTATTTGAACTCTACAAGGATCCAGCTTTACATGAAATGCCAGAACTTCTTGGAAAACGTGGTGGTAAATACTACAGTGATGCAGCATGTGAAACTATCAACGCTATTTACAATAACTCTGGTAAGGTAATGGTTGTATCTTGTGAAAACAAGGGTGCATTACCTGATATTGAAGATGATGCAATCGTTGAAGTATCCGCAAGAATTACTAGACACGGTGCAGAACCTCTTGCATTCGGTCATTTTGAACCAGCAGTTAGAGGTATGGTTCAGTTAATGAAGGCTATGGAAGAAACAATCATTGAAGCTGCTTTAACTGGTAACTATAACAAGGCATTAGAAGCATTCCAGATCAACCCACTTGTAAAGCACGGTAAGTGTGCACAGGCCTTGCTGGATGAAATGCTTGTAGCTCATAAGAAGTACTTGCCACAGTTTGCTGAAAAGATTGCTGAACTTGAAGCAAAGGGTGTTACTGTACAGGACGAAACAGCTAGAAAGCTTTGTGAAGCAGGACTATAAGAAACCCATAATAAGATCCCCTTGTGGGATCTTTTAAAATTCTTGAAATTTTAGTTTGTTATTACTGACTAACTTTGTTAGATGGTATATCATAGTAAACGGATGGAGTAAGAATGTATGATGACATTAAAAGATTTAAAAATTGGACAGAGTGGAACAATCCAAAGTGTTGGCGGTGAAGGTGCATTGAGACAACATTTCCTGGATATGGGAATGGTTCCTGGTGTAGTCGTATCGGTCGTAAAGTTCGCTCCAATGGGAGATCCTATGGAAATCAAGATCCATGGGTATGAATTATCTCTTCGTTTATCTGAAGCTGAAAAAATTGAAATATCTGATATAGAAGCAGTTGATAAAAGCAAGCAGAAAAGCAAAAAAATGAAAAGAACAGCACATCCAGGACTTGGTGAGAATGGAAAGTATCACATCAAGAAAGATGAACATCCATTAGCAGATGATGTGTGCTTAACATATGCGTTGGTTGGAAATCAAAACTGTGGGAAAACAACCTTATTTAATCAATTGACAGGATCCAATCAACATGTTGGTAACTTTCCTGGTGTTACTGTGGATCGAAAAGATGGGGCAATCAAAGGATATGAAAATACAAGAGTAACAGATTTACCTGGTATTTATTCGATGTCTCCTTACAGTAGCGAAGAAATTGTGAGTCGTAATTTTGTATTGAATGAAAAACCAAAGGCAATCATCAATATTATTGATGCAACAAATATTGAAAGAAATCTGTATTTAACTATGCAGCTATTGGAAATGAATACACCAATGGTTGTTGCATTAAATATGATGGATGAAGTGACAAATAATCATGGATTTATTGATGTAAACCAGATGGAACAGTTACTAGGTGTTCCTGTTGTACCGATTTCTGCCGCAAAAAATGAAGGTGTTGATGAACTTGTTCGTCATGCAATCCATATTGCGAAATACCAGGAAAGACCGGAGCAGATAGACTATTGTGATGAGAATGAAAGAGGGGGTGCAGTGCACCGTTGTATTCATTCCATCTGTTATCTGATTGAAGATCATGCTAAAGCTGCAGATATTCCTTTGCGCTTTGCTGCCAGTAAAGTTATTGAAGGAGATGCATTGATCATTGAGCAGTTAAAACTGGAACAGAATGAAAAAGAAATGATTGAACATATCGTTGTACAGATGGAAAAAGAATCTGGCTTAGATCGTAGTGCAGCGATGGCGGACATGCGTTTTTCATTCATTGAAAAAGTATGTGAACTAACGGTTGTAAAACCAAAAGAAAGTAAAGAAAGAGTTCGCAGTGAAAAGATTGACAGTATTCTGACAGGAAAATATACGGCATTGCCTTGCTTTATTGGTATTATGCTTTGTGTATTCTATTTAACATTTAATGTGATTGGTGCTTTCCTGCAAGATTTATTGCAGGCAGGTATTGATGTACTATCAGCAAACGTGAGTAGATGGATGCAACAGATGCAGGTGAATGAAGCTCTGCAAAGTTTGATTGTCAATGGTATCTTTGCAGGTGTTGGTTCTGTATTATCATTTCTTCCAATTATTGTGACGTTGTTCTTTTTCCTTTCTTTAATGGAAGACAGTGGATATATTGCACGTGTTGCTTTCTTTATGGATAAGCTGTTAAGAAAGATTGGTTTATCTGGCAGAAGTATTGTGCCTATGTTAATTGGTTTTGGTTGTACGGTACCTGCGGTCATGTCAACAAGAACACTTCCGTCTGCACGTGATAGAAAGATGACAATCTTATTGACACCATTTATGTCATGCAGTGCGAAACTTCCAATCTATGCATTTTTTGCAAATGCATTCTTTCCACATTATGCAGGACTTGTGATGGCAGCGTTGTATTTTGTGGGAATGCTGGTTGGTGTTCTTGTTGCGGTTATTTTCAAGAAGTATTTATTTCCGGGGGAAGCAGTTCCATTTGTGATGGAACTTCCAAACTATCGTTTACCTAGTGCAAAAAATGTTATGCAGCTGTTATGGGAAAAAGCAAAAGACTTTATCCAAAAAGCTTTTACTGTCATCTTTATCGCAACAGTTGTTGTATGGTTCTTACAAAGTTTTAATCTGCATTTTGATCTTGTACAGGATTCTAGTCAAAGTATTCTAGCATTGATTTCTTCTAGAATTGCATTTCTCTTTGCACCGCTTGGATTGAATGACTGGCGTATTGTAACTTCTTTGATTTCTGGTGTGATGGCAAAGGAAAGTGTTGTTTCTACTTTACAGGTATTATATCCAGCAGGCTTTACATCTTCATTATCTGTACTTTCTGTGATTTGTTTACTTGTATTCTGTTTGTTGTATACACCATGTATTGCGGCAATTGCTTCCATCAAGCGAGAACTTGGAAGCAAGTATGCGATTGGTGTTGTTGTGTGGCAATGTGTATTGGCATGGTTGATTGCATTTGCTGTTCATATTCTTGGAACTTTGCTGATATAATTGTTTCATGGCAAAAGTGAAAAGAATTGGAAAAGGTTGTGCAGTCAAGTGCCTTCCAGATAAATATGTTGTTGTGGATATTGAAACAACAGGATTAGATCCGCAAAGTAATGAAATTATAGAAATTTCAGCATTAAAGTATGAACAGAATGTATTGATTGATTCATATCATACACTTGTACATCCAAATGAAAGTATTTCTACTTTTATTACTGGTTTAACAGGCATTACAAATGAAATGGTAAAGAATGCACCGGATATCTCAGAATGTATTCATGATTTCTATTCGTTTGTAAAGAATGAAGTTATTGTTGGATACAATATCAATTTTGACTTGAACTTCCTGTATGACAATTTAAAAGTATGTACGAATGAAATCTTAAGTAATAACTATCTCGATGTACTTTTATTAACTAGAAGAGTGTATCCATCATTATCTTCACATAAACAAACTGCAGTGGCTGAGTATCTAGGTATCAATATTCAAGGTGCGCACCGTGCAGAAAAGGATTGTATGATTTGTCAGGCAATCCTGGAAGATATTCAAAAGAAGTAAAAGAAAAGATTGCCGTGAAGCAATCTTTTTTAGATTTGATATTGTACCCATTCTCCTTTTTTAAAACGTATTCCAAGAAGAATGAAACGAGATAACTGGTCAGATAATACACCAATCCAGATACCTACAAGACCTAAAGGAATCAAAGATACAAGAGCATACGTCACAATGGAACGAATTAAAGTTACAGAAATTAATGAAGCAACAAGTGTATATTTAACATCTCCTGCACCTCTCAGACATCCGCCAAAGATAATCTGAGAAATCTGGAAGAGTACAATGACCATAATGAATCTTGAAATGAGTACACCATCATTTAAGATATCTTCTTGTGTAAAGAATAAACCAAATAGTTCTCTTCCAAAGAAGAATAAGATGACTGCTAGAATGAGTGAAATCAGAAATCCAATTAACTGGCATATATTTCCATAAGTTTTTGCCTTTTCAGGATTCTTCTCACCTAGAGAGCGCCCAATTAATGAAACCGCAGCGACCTGCATACCATCACCAAACGAGAAAGCCAATGTTAAGAAGTTCATTCCAACATTGTGTGCCGCAAAGGCGTCTGTACCAAGGCGTGCTGCTAATAAAGAAGTTACAAGGAAGCCAACACGCATTGCAATATTTTCAGCTAACATGTTACTGCCGAGTTTTGTGATTGCGGATAATGTTGTAGAAACAGGATGAATTTTTTCTTTTAAGATATAAGGAATGGATACATAGCTTTCTTTCTTGAATAAAGAACGAATAGAAAGAATGGATGCGACAACAGTTCCTAATACCGTTGCAAAAGCTGCACCGAATAATCCGAGTTTAGGAAATCCCAAATTACCGCCAATCAAAAGATAGTTAAAGATGATATTGACGATTGAAGAGGAGATATTTGTGGTCATTGCAATCTTTGTGTTGCCGCTTCCTCTTTGTGCAGCATTAATGACCATAGAGATGACATTGAAAATCATGCCGCCTTGAATTACACAGAAATATGTTACTGCAGCATCATGTGTATCAGAAGCAGATCCTGCAAAACGAATGATATCACTTGCGAATATGAGTGATACAGTTGTTAATATAACACAGAGAATCAAAGATATTACAAAGGCAGTCACAAGTACTTCATTAGCATTTCTTTGATTGTTTTGTCCTCTTCTTCTTGCGACAAGTGCACTGACCGCAACATTAATAGAAAAAAAGAAGCAAAGTGTTATGAACTTTGGCTGTATTGTTAAACCGACTGCACTAACGGCATACGTACCTAATGTAGCTACCATCATCGTATCGATCATACCAGCCAAAGAAATAAAAAAGCTTTCTAGAACTGCAGGCCATGCAGTGGAGAGCGTTTCTTTGATCAAATCTATTTTATTCATATTTTCCCCTCGATTCCTAATTATTATAAGACGGAATGAACGAAACAATTTTCCATAATATGGAAATAAGACTGTGTATGCTAAAATAATTGGGATAAAAAGGAAATACATATATGAGTAGACAATATTGGAAACCAAGTAACATGTTAAATCCAGTACCTGCAGTATTGATTACATGTAGAGATGAAAATGGAAAAGCAAATGCGATGACAGCTGCCTGGGCTGGAACAATCTGCTCCGATCCTGTTATGGTATCTGTATCCATTCGTAAGAATCGTTATTCTCATGACATTATTGAAAAGAGTGGTGAATTTGTCATGTGTTTAACAAATCGTGCCATGGTTAGAGCGACAGACTATTGTGGTATCTATAGTGGGGCAAAAGTAGATAAGTTTGATCTTCCTGGTCAATTACATATCACGGAAGAAAAAGCAAAACTTGTCAAAGCACCTTGTATTAAAGAGAGTCCTGTATGCCTTGAATGTAAAGTGAAGCAAATTCTAGAACTTGGCAGTCATGATATGTTCATTGCTGAAGTTGTCAGTACAGATATTGATGAATCTTTATTAGATGAAAATGGCAGACTGGATCTTCATAAAGCAGATTTAGTTGCTTATAGTCATGGGGAATACTTTGCGTTAGGAAAGAAACTTGGAAAGTTTGGCTTTACTTCTTTAAAGAGTGAACAGAAAGAAAACCTGAAAGAAGTGAAGACACCAAAAGGAAATCGTACAAACTTCAAAGGTAGAAAAAAAGGCAGACAACATTAATTTGAAAGATATATTAGTCATTGCATGATGCATTTATGTGATGGCTTTTTTTTGAAATTAGTTAAATGAATCTTAATGAAATGTAAATAAATCAGTGGTGTATTTTATGATATAAAAATAGTAGGAATAAGGTGTTTTCGACTCTACTCATAAATATAGAAATGTCAATCAAAAGACAATAAAAAAAGCAGAAACTTTATTGGAAATTCTTGAAATACCTTATGTAAAGAATCAAAAGATACAAAACCTTTCAGGTGGTGAAAAACAAAGAATAGCAATCGCTAGAGCACTTATCAGTAATACTTCTGTAATATTAGCAGATGAACCAACGGGTGCTTTAGATGAAAAGAGTGGGAAATTGATTATGAACTTGTTTCAAGAATTAAAGTCTCTTGGAAAAACAATTATTATTGTTACGCATGATGAAGATGTAGCGAAGATATGTGATTATGTATTGATAAATAAGTTTAGATACTAACTCTTTTGTCTTTTTGGCTGTTAATTATATTAAAAGTAGAAATATTTTGATAATGAAAGTGTGGGAGAGAAAATGAACAAAAGAAGATACAGCAATCGCAGAAGAAAGAATATTTTACGAGTATTCATTCTTTTAATGACTATCATAATAACCGTTGTAATGTGGAGAACAATAAAAATCGATGTGCAGGTTGGAGAATTAACATTACCGAAAATTTTGCAGTCAGAAAAGTCTTTTGCAGACACTTCGGGTGAATGGAATCTTATTTTGGTCGATCGAAATCATTATATTCCAGATAATTATCAAGTAGAATTGACAGAATTATCGAATGGTAAAAAAGTAGATTCACGGATTTATCCAGAATTACAACAAATGTTTAATGATGCAAGAGCTGAGGGGCTGGCACTGTTTGTTAGAGAAGGATATCGAACAACAGAAGAACAACAAAAAATTATGGACGAGAAAATCAATGAATATGAAAAACAAGGATATTCTGCGAAAGAAGCAAAAAAAAGAGCCGAGAAATATGTTGCAATTCCCAATACAAGCGAACACCAATTAGGACTGAGTGTTGATATTAATGCGGATACCGACAAATGTTCTTCTGAAAAAGTATATCAATGGTTAGACGAAAATGCATATAAATATGGGTTTGTAAAACGTTACCCGGAAGATAAAACGGATATAAAAGGAATTAGTAATGAACCATGGCATTACCGTTATGTTGGAACGACTGTCGCTAAAATAATGAAAGAAGAAAATTTATGTTTGGAAGAATATTTAGAAAAATATAAATAAAAACAAAAGAAAATCCTAACTTTTTTTATAGTAGGATTGTTATATTATTTAGAAAACAGAGGGAGGCAAATTTGCGAATGGAATACAAAACTGATTCTTTGTTAGTACATCTAGCAAGAGCAGGAGATGAAGATGCGTGTGAAAAACTGGTCAAAAAATATTACCAATTGTCGCCGTAAAGCCCCTCGCTTTAGCAATGTGGGATATAAGGCGACTCATATAATAATTATATTGCTGAAAGATATCTAATTTCTATTGAATTATATACGTCATAGC